>ERZ857629.116-NODE-116-length-121691-cov-7.650638_pt1 | contig 121691 bp, 129 predicted proteins | sample MGYA00519700_ERZ857629 | MGnify/ENA primary metagenome ERZ857629 (study PRJEB31778, sample SAMEA3449351) | human gut metagenome | biome: human gut; feature: human-associated habitat; material: faeces | place: United Kingdom | collected 2010/2012 ... | reverse complement strand
GCGAGTCCCTCCTGGAGAGGATGATCTACGGGATCATGGTCGGCGACCACATATCACTCTACATCGCCGCCCTCCACGGCATAGACCCCTGCAATGTGGACCCCATCACCGACATAAAGTCGAGGATAAGGAAGGAGCTGAACAAACCGGATTGATGCCCGTACGGGCCGGCACCGTGCCGCACGGTCCTCCTCATACCTTCCCGGAGTCCGTCATAGATATCAAGTCAGGGGACGTGCCGTCCCTCGGATCCGTTCCACCGGACCGTACGGGCCACCTGCCAACCCTTTTATATGACCATCCGATAGTCCTGATACGCTCTTTTGGAGCCGATGAATAATGATGGTGCCCAGAGCACCTGAAAGAGGTAATTGAAATGGCAGTATTCGTGAAATTCGAGACCCCCAAGGAAGTTTCTGACAAAGCGTACGCCCTCGCCGAGATTGCAAGGGACAGCGGAAAGGTCAAGAAAGGAACCAACGAGGTCACCAAGATCGTCGAGCGCGGAGAGGCGGCCATCGTCATCATGGCGACCGACGTCGAGCCCCCCGAGATCCTCGCCCACATGCCCGCCCTCTGCGACGAGAAGAACGTCCCCTACGTGTACGTCCCCTCCAAGGAGGAGCTCGGAAAGGCGATCGGACTCGAGAAGCCTACCGCATCCGTCGCCATCGTCGACGCCGGAAACGGAAAGGCCCAGGTCGACGAGATCGCAGCAGCCGTGAAGGACCTGAAGAACTGAGGGATTTGAATGGTCGACACCGACAGCATCCCCTCCGAGGTGGTCGAGATCATCGGCCGCACCGGAATGACCGGAGAGGCAACCCAGGTCAAGGTCCGTGTTCTCGACGGCCGCGACAAGGGAAGGATCATCACCAGGAACATCATGGGTCCCGTCAGAATGGGCGATGTCCTGATGCTCAGAGAGACCTCCAGAGAGGCCAGAAAGCTCGGAATGGGAAGGTGATTTGAATGGTAGAGGAGAGAAAATGCTCGTTCTGCGGAAAGGTCATCACTCCCGGAACCGGCAAGATGTTTGTAAAGAGGGACGGATCCGTCCTGTTCTTCGACGCCAACAAGTGCTACAAGAACATGATCGAGCTCAAGAGGGTCCCCAGGACCACCCTTTGGACCGAGAAGGCGCACTCCGAGAAGGACGCACGCCTGAAGAATGCCGCCGCCAAGGCACAGGCACCCAAGGAGTGATCCCGATGGCTATGGAGAGAACCTATCTGATGGTAAAGCCCGACGGGGTCCAGCGCGGACTCGTCGGAGAGATCATGTCCCGTTTCGAGAAGAAGGGACTCAAGCTCGTCGCCGCCAAACTCATGGTCATCCCCAAGGAGACCGCCGAGAAGCACTACGCCGAGCACAAGGACAAGAAGTTCTTCCCGTCCCTGATCTCCTACATCACCTCCGGACCCGTCTTCGCGATGGTCTGGGAGGGTGAGAACGCCGTGCAGGTCTGCAGGAACATCATGGGCAAGACCAACCCCCAGGAGTCCGCTCCCGGAACCATCCGCGGCGACTACTGCATGGTCACCGGCGTCAACATCATCCACGGCAGCGACTCCCCCGAGTCCGCGGCCAGGGAGATCGGTATCTTCTTCAGGCCCGAAGACCTCGTCGACTACAAGAGAGATTCCGACAAGTGGATCTACGAGTGAGTCGAAGGGGCCTTCGGGCCCCGGAAACATTTTAAGATTTTCAGCTCGATGTTCATTATGTGAGATGGTATTATGGCGATAAGGCAACCTGTAGTCAGCGTTCTGGGTCATGTCGATCACGGTAAGACGAAACTTCTCGACAGGATCAGGGGTACCGCCGTAGGCGACAGGGAGGCCGGGGCCATCACCCAGCACATCGGTGCCACCGAGGTGCCGATAGACCGCATATACGAGATGTGCGGCTCCATCATCGGGAGCAAGAAGTTCACTGTGCCAGGCCTTCTCTTCATCGACACGCCCGGCCATCAGGCCTTCACATCCCTCCGTGCCAGGGGAGGATCCCTCGCGGACCTCGCCGTTCTGGTCATCGATATAAGAGAGGGGCTGATGCCCCAGACCATCGAGTCCATCCACATACTCAGGCAGTACAAGACCCCCTTCGTCATCGCCCTGAACAAGGTCGACACCATCGAGGGCTGGAACTCCACCGCTGACAGGCCGTTCGTCCTCTCGGAGAAGGACCAGCAGGCGCACACCAAGGAGGTGTTCGAGCAGCACATGTACGAGATCATCTCCCAGCTGTCCAGCAACGGCGTCTTCGCAGACAGGTACGACAGGATCGACGACTTCACGAAGGCCGTGGCACTCATACCCATCTCTGCCAAGACCGGGGAGGGTGTACCCGACCTCATGCTCATGCTCATCGGTCTGGCACAGCGCTTCCTCGAGACAAGGCTCACCAAGGAGGAGGGTCCCGGGAAGGGTACCGTGCTGGAGGTGAAGGAGGTCAAGGGTCTGGGGCAGACCCTCGACATGATCCTCTACTCGGGAACGCTCAAGACCGGGGCCACGGTGGCCATCGGGACCAGGGGTGCACCCCTGGTCACCCGCATAAAGGCCATTTTGAAACCCAAGCCCTTGGACGAGATCCGCGATCCGAGGGACAGGTTCGACAATGTGAAGGAACTCCACGCCGCCGCCGGTGTGAAGATCGCCGTCCAGGACGCCACGGGGGTCATCGCAGGTGCACCCATACGCGTGGTGAAGAACGCCAAGGACCCGTCCATCCAGGAAATCACCGAGGAGACCTCCATCAAGATCGAGACCGAGGAGAAGGGGATCACCATCAAAGCCGATGCCATCGGCTCCCTGGAGGCCCTTGCCTACGAGGCCAAGGCCGCCGGGATACCCATCAGGAAGTACGGTATCGGGGAGATCACCCGCAGGGACGTCCTGGAATCCTCCTACGGGAACGATACGCATCACGTGATCCTGGGATTCAACGTCTCCACGTCCAAGGATGCGGAGGCGGAGATAGCCACCCACAGCATCAAGGTGATGACCAACAACATCGTCTATGCGCTCATCGACGATTACAAGCTCTGGTTGGACGAGTCCACCAGGCAGAACGAGTCCGACAAGAGGGTCGAATTCGCCTTCCCCGCCAAGATCACCATCCTTCCCGACCACATATTCAGGGTCAACAAGCCCGCAGTCGTGGGAGTCAGGGTCCTGGCCGGAAGGATCCGTGTGGGCGAGAACCTCATCGACAGGGAGGGCAAGGACTGCGGCACCATCAAATCCGTCCGCGACGACGACGGAAACGTCCTCAAGGAGGGTGTCCAGGGGGACGAGGTCTCGGTGGCCATCGAAGGTGTGACCGTAGGCAGGCAGATCAACGAGAACGACGTACTTTACGTCGACATGATCGAGTCGGGATACAAGGAGGTCCAGAAGGTCGAACTCACCGACGACGAGAAGCTGGCACTTTCCGATACGGTCGCCATCAAGAGAAGGACGGAGCCCTTCTGGGGAATGTGATCCGCCTCATCTGGCACATCTCCTCTCAGAGGAACGGTGCCATATACGCGGGCAGGTACAGTATGCCGTCCGCCGTCTTCACATCCCCCGTATACAAGATGATCTGCTGGCCGGTGTTCGGGAACCTCCTATGGAATTTCTTCAGGGAGGAGACCGAATCGGATGATGACGACTTTACTTCAATGGGACAGATCTTCCTGTTGGCCCTTATAAGGAAATCTACTTCCATGTTGTTCTCCGCATTCCCCGCATCGCTGCGATAATAGTAGAACAATCTGTTGCCGGACGCCTGGAGCATCTGTGCCACTATGTTCTCCATGAACATACCTTCGTTCACACCGAGTCTGTCCAAGAGTATGTCGCGATAGAATGAGTTGTCGGCGCCGTCCCTGTCCATGAGTGCATGGGTGACCAGAAGCCCGGTGTCGCACATGTAGCATTTCAGGGTGGGGCGGTCCAGATACATGGAGAGGCCGACGGACGATGGATCGCTGGCATTGAAGCATAGCGACGATATCATACCGTCTGCGAGCCACATGAATGAATTCTCATAGTCACGCATACGTGCGTTCTCTCCGAGGGCCGTTATCTTGAACTTTTTATTCTTCTTGCTGAGTTCCGAGGGGATGTCGTCGAATATGGCCTCGACTTTTTCCTTATATCCTTTGGCGAACCGGGTTATATCGGAGCGATAGGTGTTCAGGATCTGTTTCTTTATGATATCGACCCTTTTGAAATCCTTGCTCTTCGCATATTCGGAGACTGCTTGAGGCATGCCCCCTACAAGCATGTATTGACGGAACCAATCCATGGCCCGGGCATGTATTGCATTGCCTACAGGTGTCTTTTTCTCATAGCACTCGCGCAGATATCCGATGAGGTCCCCATCCCCCATGGCTTTCAGGAATTCCTCGAAGTCCATCGGATGCAGATACATCTGTTGTTCTTCTGACGGTATGAGTATGTTTTCAATGTTGGATTGGATCGATATCAGGGAGCCTGTCTCTATATAGTCGTACCTTCCGTCCTCAACGAAATGTTTTATCATCTGTCTTGCAAACGGGAATGTCTGTATCTCATCGAATATGACGAGGGTCTTTCTTCTGTATAGGGTGACGCCGTATGCTCTCGATAGTTTGTTGAATAAGAGGTCCAGATCTCTTGCGTTCTCTACAAAAATGTCCTTGATCTTCCTGTCGGCCAGAGAGAAGTCGATGTATAGTGAGCTTTTATACTCGTTTTTAGCAAATTCCTTTACGAGATATGTCTTGCCTACACGACGTGCCCCGTCCAAACGAATGGCCGTGGAACCATGCATGGTTTCCTTCCACTCGAGAAGATGGGCATATGCCTTCCTTTCCATGCCATTCTTGACCGACATGCGTGATGATCGGCGTATGCATACTTATAATTTCACGGAATTGGAACATTCAACCCCTCATATTTTCACGGAATTGGAACATTCAACCCCTCATATTTTCACGGAATTGGAACATCGGTCTTTTGGTGCTGTGAATTCCATGGACCGGGATCCTGTCGAAAACACTTCGACGATCTTGCTGACCGATCGTCGTCACACCAGCCTATCATTCCGCAGAGGGGGCATCCATGAAGGATGGCACATTTCCCCATCCCGATAAATATATAAGCGGACCCTCGTTAGGGACCCCCACACAGGTGTTCAAATGGCAGACTTCAAAGCTATTGTCAACGATGTGAAGACCGGCAAATCCTACAATGTTGCCGTGTCTGGTCACCACGCGAACTCCCTGGATGGTAAAAACATCGGGGAGATCGTAGACGGAATTTTCGTCGGACTTCCCGGATACAAGCTCAAGATCACCGGCGGTAGCGACAAGACCGGAACCCCCATGAGGGCGGACCTTCCCGGAAAGAAGAGGGTAAAGCTCCTTCTCTCCGACGGACTGGGCTTCCATGAGAGGTACCCCGGAGAGAGGAAGAGGGTCGCAGCCCGCGGTTCCACCATCTCCTCCGAGACCGTCCAGATCAACATGGCGGTCACCGAGTACGGCCCCAAGCCCATCGAGGAGCTCTTGGCCGGCGACGGTGAGGAGAAGAAAGAATGAAGGTACAGAAGCAGCCCGAGATCAACATCGGGATGATCGGACACGTCGACCACGGAAAGACCACCTTGACCAAGGCACTTTCCGGCGAGTGGACCGACCGTCACTCCGAGGAGATCAAAAGAGGGATCTCCATCAGGCTCGGGTACGCAGATGTTGCCTTTTACAAGTGTCCCAACTGCGAAGGCTCCGTCGCATACAGCACTTCCAAGAAGTGTCCCAACTGCGGGGCCGAAACAGACTTCCTGAGGGCTGTGTCGTTCGTCGACGCCCCCGGGCACGAAACGCTCATGGCCACCATGCTGTCGGGAGCCGCCCTCATGGACGGAGCACTCCTCCTGGTGGCCGCCAACGAGCGCTGCCCCCAGCCCCAGACCAAAGAGCATCTGATGGCCCTGTCGATCATCGGTATCGACAAGATAGTCATCGTGCAGAACAAGATCGATATCGTCACCCGCGAACAGGCGATGCAGAACTACAAGGAGATCAAGGAGTTCGTCAAAGGCACGGTCGCCGAGAACGCTCCCATCATCCCCGTCTCCGCCAACCGCGGTGTCAACATCGACCTCCTGATCGAGGCCATCGAGAAACACATCGTGGCCAACGTCAAGAAGGACACCGGTCTCGACCCCATCATGCATGTGGCCCGTTCCTTCGACATCAACTCCCCCGGTACCACTCCTGACAAGCTTCGCGGAGGGGTCATCGGCGGTTCCCTCATGCAGGGTAAGCTGAAGGTCGGAGACGAGATCGAGGTGGTCCCCGGAAGGCGTGTGGAGGCCGCAGGCAAGGTGTCCTACGAGAGGATTACCGCCAAGGTCATCTCCCTGGAAGCAGGCGAGAAGAGCGTCAAGGAGGTTCTGCCCGGAGGGCTCATAGCCATCGGAACGGAGCTCGACCCGTCCATAACAAAATCGGACGGTCTCACCGGAAGGGTCGTCGGTATACCCGGCAAGCTGCCCCCGGTGGTCAGTTCGTTCAAGATGAAGACCGTCCTGCTGGACCGCGTGGTCGGTTCCGCCGCGGACCTCATCGTGGACGATATCAAGAGCAACGAGCCGCTCATGCTCAGCGTCGGTACGGCCACCACTGTCGGTATTGTCAAGAGCGCCCATGAGGGCTATGCGGATGTCGTTCTGAAGCTCCCGGTGTGCATCCTGCCCAAACAGAGGGTCGCCATCTCGAGGAGGATCTCCAACAAATGGAGACTTATCGGGTACGGCATCATCAGTCAGTGACAGTATGCAGACCGTAGTCTTGGACACAAACGCCTTACTCATGCCTTTTGAGGTCGGACTCAATCTGGATATAGAGGTCCGTAACCTTCTCGGGGACGTACGTTTTGTCGTCCCCGGCCCCCTCGTGGGGGAGTTGAAGCACTTGGACAATAAGTGGGCCAAGGCCGCCATAATCCTTGCCAGAAGCAGGGAGATAGTACAGGCCGAGTCCCACGGGGACGATTCCGTCCTAGAGGTTGCGGAACGCGAACACGCATATATCCTGACCAACGACAAGGAACTCAGACGCAGGGCCAGGAAGGCGGGGATACCTCTGATATATCTTCGTTCCGGCACCCATCTGGTCCTGGAGACCTATTGAGACGGTCGTCAGCGCTCGTGGGCGATATAGTCCATGACGTTCTCGGACGAGAGCAACGGGCGGGGTTCGTCCAACGGTTCGCCGGCATAGGGCTTCCTTCCGATGGAGGCGAGTTTGTCGATGACCAGCTTCTTACCGGTCTCCGATACTCCGTATACCTCGACCTTGTTCCCTGCCACCACTATGTCCCTGTTCTCCGCCTCCTTCCTGAGAGGCGCATTGGCGCATGCGGTGATGATGTCGCAGTTGTCGAAATAAGTCTGTGCCCCTTCGTGGTTGATGCAGCTCGTATGTACCGCTACGACCACGACCCTGTCGCCGTAGGTCTTTCTGAGGGCCTCCGCATCCTTGGGCCTCGCCACTGTGACGGCGAACTTCCCATATCCTTTCCTGTCGGCCATCTCCGCGCCCTTCATCTGGTCGATGGGGGTCTCCTCGGGATCGACGACGTTGTCCCTTCCTACGGCGTCCAAGACCACTTGGAGGGGCGATGTCTCCAGGAGTCCGGAGATCCTTCCGCAGAGTCCCTGCAGAAGGCCCGGGTCGGTGATGATTGCGGTACCGCAGCCGTCTGCGGCGATCACCGCCGCGTCGATCTTCTTCTCGGCGAGGGCCGTGCTGAGGATCTCCGACACCCCGAAGGTGACATAGTCGTCTGCACGCACCTTCCTGTTCTCGGTGCAGAGGCCGAAGTTCCTGATACGGAACTCTATGTTCTCTTTGATGGCCTCGGGGGTGATCTCCTCCATCCCTCTGAATTTCTTGTATAGGGGGCAGTAGTTCAGCCGGGGCTGACCGACCTCCACCACTTTACCGTCCTCGATGACGACCTTGGCAAGACCTATGGCCTGGAAAACATGGCGGTCCTTCTTGGCAGCCCCGGTCATATCGATCACTCCTCGATGACTTCGGCGGTCTCGATGACGACGTCCTTCAGAGGCTTGTCGTTCCTGTTGGTCGGGACCTTCTGGATCTTGTCGACGACATCCATGCCCTCGACGACCTGTCCGAAGACGGGGTGTGCGTAGGGGGTGCTGGGGTTCTCCTTGTCGAGGTAGCCGTTGTCGTTGGTGTTGATGAAGAACTGGCTTCCTCCGCTGTGGGGGCGTCCGGTGTTGGCCATGGATACGAATCCGGGCTTGTTGGAGTGTCCGTGTCCGAACTCGTCGTCGATGGTGTATCCGGGTCCGCCCATGCCGGTGCCTGTGGGGTCCCCTCCCTGGATCATGAAGTCGTTGATGACCCTGTGGAAGATGGTGCCGTCGTAGAATTTCTCCTTGGCGAGCTTGACGAAATTGCCGGTGGTTATGGGCATGTCGTCGTGCATCCTGATCTTTATGTCTCCCATGTTGGTGTGGAGTATAACATAAGTAGCCATGCTACTCATTATGGTTTACTCAGTATAAAGAAAATGGGTCTTGGTCGGGAGAGACTTTTATATCTCCGATGTATAGGTGTCGACATCATATGCCGTTCGCGGCAGGTGTTTGAAATGGAAACCAAAAAGAAACTCGTCATCACGCCCGGGAAGAAGCTCGCCATCGTCATGGCCGCGGCCGTCTTCTGCGTAATGCTCCTGTCCTTCCTCTGGGGTCCCGCATCCCAGTGATGTCCGGCAGGACTTTCTTTATCGCATGCATCAGCGTTAGCTATGCATGCATCTAAAATAATGTTTTAAGAGACCGATAACGGTCGCAGATAAATGTGCCAGATCACAGAAGGAGAAGCCCCCATGTCTGTCGAGGAGATCAGGAAGGCCGTCATCGGCATGGATATGAAAGGTGCGCTGGACGCCGTGAAGAGGACCGTTTCCGAAGGTATGTCCTTGGAGGAAGCCGATCTCGAGGGCATCGACGGCGCCATAGCCGAGGCAGGAAGGAAGTACGAGTCCGGAAAACTGATGTTCCCCCAGTTCATGAACACGGTGAGGGCGGCCTATGCCGTCAGGGAGGAACTGGATATACCCAGACCGGACCTGGGTAAAGCGGTGGTGGCGGCCCTGGACGTCCACACCGAGGGCAGGAACACGATGGCCCTCTTCCTGGGTGTGGCGGGATTCGAGACCAACATCGTCGAGATGGGTATGATGGAGGACGACATCGTAGGTTTCTGCAAAGAGCCAGACGTCACAGTGTGCTGCGTCTCCGGGGAGTTTGCCTCCGTATCGTCCAAGATAAAGAAGATCGGCGACATGTTGACCGAGGCCGGTCTGAGGGACAGGGTCGTATACAATGCCGGCGGGATGACCGTCTCCGAGGAGGCGGCCGAGAGGGCCGGTGCGGATGTATTCTCCCGCAGCGGAGCCGAATCGGTCTTCCTGATAAAGAAGAAGGTCTTGGAAAGGAAAAGGGGAAAGGCCTGACGGCCCTCTCCCTTCATATGTGCCAGATCATCCGATGTAGGCCTTTTCGATCTCGCCTATGTAGATGATCGAGCGGTTTCCGTCGGGGTTCATCTCGTCGTCCAGCCTCGGATCGGCGAACTTATCCCTCTCGATGGGGTCGGTGTAGAGGACTTTGCACGATATCATGAGGCGACCCTCCTCGAAGGTGGGCTGTCCGTCGACGTGCGTGGGTGTCAGACCGGCCTTCTCCGCCTTGTCCGGCACATCCCTGCCGGACGTCTTTCCGAGGTATCCCAGCGCATCCTTCTGCCCGTCGAAGAAGGTCAGGGTGAACCTGCCGCTCCCCTCGATGAACTCGTTGGTGTATCTGCTGGGTCTTATGAATATGAATGCGACCTTCCTTCTCCAGAGGCTTCCGAGCCCTCCCCACGACGCCGTGAGGGTGTTGGCCTTTCCGTCCTTCTCCGCCGTCACCAGCATCCACTTGTTCTGGATGTCGTCTATCGCATCAACGTATTCTCCCAGACGGGAGAGGTCTATTTCCTGCATGCTCCCCCCGATGACATGCCCTGATTAATCGGTGTCGATTCACATGTTCATGCAGGCCAGGTTGAACGTTATGTCGTCGTTGTCCTCGACCAGGAGTCCGAAGTTCACATAATAGGTCCCCGTGGGGACGTTCCCGATGGAGAACGCCTTCCTCGCGATGTCGTCATAGGATATGTCGGCGAACGAGTACGATATCCCTCTGGGGCATCTCACACTTATGACGTCGAATACCACCGACCTGTCATCCAGATACACCCTCAGCGCTATGGGGCCGTCGTTCATGTCGTTGACCACGAGCATGGCGGAGGCCTCGTACAGTCCGCTGTCCGGGTCTATGTCGCCGGAGATCTCGGGATGGATGGTGATCATGCTGTTGCCGTACAGGGAGGGGGAGGTCCTGATCCTCCCGTCATCCGAGTAGGAGATCTCGCAGTACGAGAATCCCAGGTTCGGATTCGTATCCGGCAGGTCTCCTTCCCCGTCGCCCCCTGCTATGGATATCATGGTGGCTATGGCCACCACGCATGCCGCTATCGTGACCATCTGCGTGTTCAGATTGGCGGATCCCCTGCCGTCATTCCTCAGGAGCAATTATTCCCCCTCCTCTTCAGCCCTCCGGGCGCGGACGATGTCGGCCATGCTGAGGGCTATGACGATCACGCACAGACACATAGCCCCTGCCATGACGAACCTGTCCTTGGCCAATCCGACGAAGAACCCCAGCGTCGTGGAGACCCGGGGACGGGTCATCCCACGGTGACCTGGTAGCCGTGGCCGACGAGGGCCTTCTCCGCTTTCTTCACGTCGTTCTCGTCGTGGAGTTCTATCCTGAGGGAGCCGGTCTCGAACTCGCGGTTGTGGACGATGCCGACGTTCTTCACGTCTATTCCCTGGGCCGCGAGCATGGTTATGACGACGGCGAGGGCACCGGTCTCGTCGGGTATCTCCACGTGTACGGCGTTGTCCGTCTTTATGGGTCCGGAGGATGCGTCTATGAACGTGTCGCGGTACCTACGGGCGGAGTCGAAGAAGTCCATCAGCCTGTCCCCGTCCTTCGAATCTATGGCCTTTCTTATCTCCTCGAGCGAGTCTATGTAGTCCCCGAGGAGTCTGGAGACGTTATCCGCATTGGTCAGACAGATGTTCTGCCACATGACGGGGGAGGACGACGATATCCTGGTGATGTCCTTGAACCCTCCGGCCGCGATCATCCTCATCTCCCCGTCCGGGGAGTCGCTGTCCCTGACCAGGTTGACCAGGGAGGCGGATATCACATGGGGGACGTGGCTCACCGCCGCGGTTATGAAGTCGTGCTGCCCATAGGTCATGACGAGGGGGATGGCACCCATCGCCTTCACGAGACGGCGGTATCCGTCCAGCCTCTCCTGCGTCGTCTCGGGCGTCTTCGTGATTATGTAGTATGCGTTCTGCAGGAGTTTGGATTTGGAGTTCGCATAGCCGGTCCTCTCGCTCCCGGCCATGGGGTGCCCCCCGATGAACACGGGCCCGAGTCCCAGCTCCTCCATCCTGACGTGCATCTCCGTCTTGACGCTCCCGACGTCGGTGAGGACGGTCTTCGGGGAGAGGAACGGCTTCAACTTCTCCGCGTTCTCCATGTTCACCTTAACGGGGGCGCACAGGAAGATGTAGTCGCAGTCGGAGAAGCGGGAGTCTATGTCGGAGACGAGGACGTCCACGACACCGTCCTGATAGGCCTGCGTCAGAGCCTTTTTATTGGTATCGTACGCGACCGTCCTGACCTCCTCTCCGGAGTCTTTCAAGGCGCGGGCGATGGAGCCTCCGATGAGGCCGAGACCGATGAATCCGCAGGTTATGGACGACATGCGTGCTAAATATTATCATGGTATGTAAACTGTTGCTCCCGTGTGTCCGGTATGGAAAAAACGGACGTACTCGGAGGGGCGGCGCCCTCTGCACAAGGCGCCGCCTTTGGATTACCATCAGATTTCAAGCGATCCCTCTTCCTTCTTCTTCGCATACACCTCCTTTCTTCGTATCCCCTTAGTGCGCGGCACCCCTTTTCCGGGTGCTGTATTTAGGATAGACTAAATCATTTAAATAATTTTGGTATGCCTAAATAACAGGAGGGTCACGACGTACGGTCTCGGAGGAAATCCACCCTTCCGGACCCTATGTCGTAGAATGCCCCGACGATGACGGCGCCGTCCTCCAAGGGGAGGTCCTTCCCGATCACGTCCATGCTGTGGCGTATGTTGAGGATACAGGCCCTGTCCGGGTCCTTCTCCTCACCGATCCCGGCGCGGACCTCGTCCAGTATGAGTCCCACATGCCCTTCGTCCAACCCTTCGAGGGCGGCGGCCACGGCCCCGCAGTGCGTGTGGCCCATGACGACGACCAGATCGCATCCGAGATGCTCTACCGCATATTCTATGCTCCCCAGGGTGCACCCGTCCACTATGTTGCCGGCGGAGCGGATGACGAATAGGTCGCCGATACCGGCGGAGAATATGCTTTCGGGGACTACGCGGGAGTCGGAGCAGGTGACGACCACAGCGTACGGGTGCTGTCCCAGCTCCTCGGTCTCCCTCCTCCTGGACGGGGAGACGTCCCCCGACCCCTTCTCGGATACCAGGAATCTCCTGTTTCCCTCCTTCAGCCTCTCCAGGGCCTGTCCGGCGGGCATCCCTTTCGCATGTTTCATGCAGGACGGATCGCGGAGATCGTACAAATATCCGTCTTCGGGGGGATTAAATCATAGGGATATGGCCGCATATGTCGGGAGATTGCCGGGACGCGGTCCATCTTCTGCATGTGTCCGATGCGGGAGGAACGGGGTATTTCGGCACATCTATGTGAAAACCATAACCTTTTGAAGTTATCTTACACAACATATAAGTGTCCGGATAAGCAATATTCTCTATAAGAAGTAAAAACCCGTTTCCAGAACCTCACCGGCCCGATTTTTCGGGCCGGGGGGGGGCGATTTTTATTTCGAAGCCTCCGGACACATGCCCGGGCAACTTCATCATACGACGTCGGTCAGGGAATCTGCTGGAAGAATCCGGAGGCTATCAGATAAAAACGGAAAAAGGGATAGAATGAAAGCAGAAACAAAAATGATCGTCGCGGCGGCGGTCGTCGCTGCTCTCGCTCTCACCGCTGTATCAGGGATAACATATTCCTGGTTCTCCGACTCTGAGAGCACCGAGGTGATAATCAATACCGCCAAGGTAGATATGGACGCCGATTTCTACTATTGCGACGACGATACGGACACATGGAAGCATATCGACGATGCGAACGGCGCATTATCGTTGGAGAACTTCAAGCCCGGAGACGAGTGGAAGTTCAAGGCGGTTTACAGCAACAACCAATCTACCATAAGTACTGCCCACAGGCTGTACGCGGTCGTATCGGGGCCTCTTCCCGAGGATACCGCCAGATACATAACCCTCGCAGGAACGGCCCTCGTAGCTCTCGAGGACGGTCAGACTTCCAGTGTGGCTCTTACCGGATGGACCGAACTTGCCGTCGGCGAGATCCCTGAAGAATACACGTTCTCTCTGAAGGCCTCGTCTGCATGGGCTGTACCTTCTGGTTCTCCCATCAGCATCAGGCTCGTATCCGAGCTGTATCAGTCCAATGCCGTCGTGACTGAGGCGAAGATCGTGGATGGGAAGGCAACCCTGGACATCTTCGACAATGCCGGCGACGTCGTCCCCGTGACGATGGAGTTCACCGGTCTCTCCGATGATACGGCCAAGGTATCCGTGAGTGCGGTAGCAGACCCGGCGGCCCTCGGACTTTCCGCCGACTCGTTTGTCATCGATCTGAATCTGAGCAACGGTGCGACATTCGAGAGTGTGATCGTTACTTTGACCGTTCCCGGTCAGTTTGACGGTTCCGTCCTGTATCTGGGTGACGGTTCCCAGCCTTCCGGTGTGACCGTCGACACGTCCTCGAAGACAGGATATTCCATCATAACCTTCACCACCAATCATTTCTCCCAGTATGCACTGTTCGACGGGAAGGTATATTCTGAGGACGTGTTCAGATATGCATGTCTTCAGTCCGGAGATGTGGAGATCGACGTCGTTTCCGACATCGTAATAACCAACAGCGACGGCAAGAAGGATGTCGAGACCAACGCTACCAACCTTTTGGTGAGACTGGACGGCGGCGAGCTCGTATGGAACAACACCGTCAACAGTCTTGCGATGGGATTCGCAGGCGAGAGTCTGGAATCCGTTACCGTAGAAGGTGTCCAGACGTCCGATGTGTTCAGGGCCCAGGGTCTCGGGGCCGGGTACATCGGATGTGCCGACAGTGTGGAGTTCCGCATGAACAACCTTACCGTGATAGACGAGACCTGCTACATCTATGAGAACGGGGAGAATGCATGGGAGTTCACCTATCTTGAGTTCTGCGGGAACGTCTCATTCACAGGGGTAGCATTCGACGACGGTATCATGTCCGAAGGACCGTATTCCGAATTCTCCGGATGCTCCTTCTCCGGACACAATAACGACTCCTCCGATCTTGGAAACACCACCATGTACGGAGTCTGGGTCAGTGGAGGGGATGCAAAATTCACAGACTGCGACTTCAACGGAACCCGCGGGCTGAAGGTCCACGAGGCATACGGTTCCGATGTAGGTACCGTGACCGTAGACGGATGCAGATTCAACGGTCTGACCGAGAAGCCTGGAATCGCCATAGGCAGTCTGGACGGTACCATGGTGGTAAGTGACAGCACATTTACCGACTGTCAGCCCGGGGACCAGGGCAAGTACATGTACGAGACAGACAGCATGGTTCCCTCTTGCGAGGGCGATAACAAGATCGTCTTCACGACCGCGGATTCCTTGGTCAAGTTCGCCGATGTAGTCAACAACGGACCCAACACATTCTCAGGACAGAAAGTTGTCCTTGGTAATGATATCGACCTGGTCGGTATCGATTGGACTCCCATCGGATCGGTCGTATCATACCCCAGCAAGACTTTTGCCGGCACATTCGATGGAAACAACCATACCATCCTCAATATGAAGGCGTCCGATTCCACAACCGCACATGCTACAGCCGGATTCTTCGGTTCTATAACCGGAAAGGTTCTGAATCTTAAGATCGACGGAGCCACGATCACGAGTACCCATTATGCAGGAGCAATCTGCGGGTATTCTTCCGCAAATGGAGGTATGGAGATATCCAACTGTCATGTGAAGAATTCCACCATAACCTCTGTTCCCGAGTATACGGGAACCGGCTACGATAACGGAGACAAGGTCGGAGGAATCATAGGCTACTGTGTTTCCGGCGACAAGGTCACCGGATGCACCGTCGAGAATGTGATCATCACCGGTTACAGGGATATCGGCGGAATATGCGGATTTTCCGCAGGCACGGTGGAGAATTGTTCCGTCAAGAACTCGACCCTTGTGCAGGACAATACCAACGGATACAAGAGCGAGGCTATCATCACCGTTGAAGACATAATCGGGAGGGATGGAGGAGCCACTGTCTCCAACAACACTTCTTCCGACGTGATTATCAAGACCATTGTCGTTCCCGGGTCCGTTTCATGCACTTCGATGGACGTATTCGATGTGTACGAGTTCAAGGGAACGTTCACAGATGATGTCGTCCTGAAGTCGACCTCCTCCGACCTGCTTGTACAGGTCTTCGACGGATCGGACGCTGTATTCGAGAAGGGTCTGACCATCGCCGGTCTCGGAGATATCTCTTCCGAAGGTGTTTCCATATGGAACGACAGCACGCTTGGAGACGTAAGGTCGTCCGGATCATATACTATTCAGAAGTGTGGTGTCGCAGGAGCTCTGCAGATAGAGGCATCCGCCAAGGATGTCATAGTCCGTGAGTGTTCCGCAGCACACATGCTCATGACCGTCATAGGTGCAAATGTCACTGTCTCCGGTAACACCTTCACGGATGATGGTGCAGAGTACGAGAGGTTCGATTCAAGCGTGGGTCATGAGACTGAGAATTCCACCATCTATCTCGTGTTGAAGAAGGCGGTTCTCGACTTCGATAACAACGAGGTAGTCGGAGGACTCAGCCATGCTTTGAAGATCAAGGGTTCCACATCGAATGGCAATGACTTCAAGTTCGGAACATTCACAGGGAACTCGTTCTCCGATTGGGGAAAGGATTCTGAAAAGGCCGACAGAGCCGCGGTGAAGATCTGGGATTCGTTCACCTACTCTCCATCATCAACGGATTACATGACGGAGGCGGCGAAAGAATGGATCGCGTCGGTCACGGCTGAAGCCGCAAACAACACCTTCTCCGCATCTGAAGGTCAGTGGGTCTTCAACCTGTACGGAAAGAACCCCTCGGCATGATCCGCAGCCGTAGGAAGTGAGTGATTCCAGGCACTGATGTAAACTGGGGCCCGTTCCGGGCCCCTCCCTTAAATCAAACGACAGAAACGAGGTGAGCGTCATGGAGGTCTCCTGCAGGAAAGCGATCACACTGGTAGCGGTATTAGCGATAGCCGTATCTGCAGTCTGGTACGTCGCCGACAAGAACGGAGGCTCCTTGGACTTCTCCGACACAGAGGTGAGGGTGGTCGTCTCCGCCTCGATGGACGGTGAGCCGCGCAGCGGCTACGACATCGAGTCGATCCCCGTCGGCAGCATGGTATTCATCAGGCACGGCGGGTCGGATTCCTTCTACTCCTCCCTCGAGGTCGGGGACGTCCTGACGTTCCATTACAAGAATCCCGCAACCCGGGAGGACATGGTGGTCACGCACCGCATAATCGCCATCTCCTCCGGCCCGTCCGGCTATACATACACCATGGCCGGCGATGCGATAGTAGACAGATCTCCATCGTCTCCGTCCACTCAGACGGTCACATCTGCGAGCGGGAACATCATCGGCAAGGTGACCGGTGTCTCCCCTACGCTGGGAAGTCTGGTGGAGGTATTCTCCACGTTCGCGGGCAAGGTCCTGCTGGTCGTCATACCATGCTCCATCCTGGCTGTTTCAGGGATCTGGGACATAGTGAAGACGAGGCGCGGCAAGGGCTCTGATGGCGTGAGAGGGTCGATAGAAGGAGATAAGGAGGAATAATCGAATGATGAGAGCTAGGCTGACATCGGAACAGGTGGCCGCCATCGCCGTCTCAATCGTATGCATCGTGACGGTGGCCGCCGTCCTGACTCTTACATGGGACGACAGTCCGGACGGTACCCGTTCGCTGAGTGTCGAGACTTCCGGCCACGGGACCGTATCGTACGAAGATTAGTATCCCTTCGGAACCGTGGCGGATGTGTGGATCACGCCGGATGACGGATACGTCATCTACGGCATAACGGTCGACGGGGAACCTGTCGGCCTTACCAACAATCTGAATGTGTTCATGGACCGGGACCGCGAGATATTCATCGAGTTCCGCGAGGCATCCTCCGACGACGTCGAGGTCGAAGTAGACGTCTCGATAACGGAAGTAATGGGTATCATCGTCACCGGTGGTATCGGGGATGTCTCCAAGACGTACGAATGGGGTACGCTGACCCCCGGAGGGACCATATCGGTGGTCCCCGGGACATCTATAACGTTTACCTTGACCCTTGCCGACGGATACAGGTTCGTCGACATGAGGATCAATGGGAACGAGGTGCCTCCGTCCGAGACGTTCGTCGTCGGGGACATAACCGCAGACATGAACATCGAACTCTGGCTCATGAAGACGGATGTGGATCCGGGGATGTATGTCATCCATGCGGAACACAACGGCCATGGGTCCGTGACCCCCTCCGATTGCGAGGTGGCCGCCGGCGGTTCGGTCACACTGACGGTGTCTCCGAACGACGGATACATGGTGTCATCCGTACTTGTGAACTACAGCGAGGTGGAACTTTCCGACGGCAAGCTGGTACTTTCCGATATCGACGGTAACAAGGTCGTATCGGTGACATTCGAGGAGATCGAATACACCGAGACTGTCACGGTGAGTGTCGGGGATAACGGGACCGTAAGTCCCAGCGGCTCCGTGGTCGTCGAGAGGGGAGAAGACCTCGAGCTGACAATCACTCCGGATGACGGTTATCGTATCGCATCCGTCATCCTAGACGGTACGGATGTGACCTCCGAGGTCAAGGATTCCGTGTTCATCTTGAGCAACGTCGTCTCCGGTCATTCCGTCTCCGTCGTCTTCGAGAGGATCGTCTATACGGTAGAGATATCATACGGTGTCGGCGGTTCCGTAAGTCCCAGCGGCGATGTGCCGGTGGCCTACGGTGACGACCTGACGATCTCCATCGTCCCGGACGAAGGTTACAGGATATCCAAGGTAACCATGGACGGAGAGGATGTAACCTCCTCCGTTACAGGACAGGAACTCGTCCTCAGGGAAGTGAAGAGCAACCATGACGTAACAGTGGCCTTCGAGAAGATCACCTACACCGTGGCTGTATCGTCCGGAGGACACGGTTCCGTAGACCCAGACGGTGACGTCCTTGTGGAATACGGAGATAGCTTGACCGTCAAGATCGCTCCCGACACCGGATATGTGTTGAAGTCCGTCATCCTCGACGGCATCGACGTCACTTCCAGCGTCAGCGGTCTCGTGTTCGTCCTGAACGATGTGGTCTCCGACCATTCCGTCCGTGTCGAGTTCGAGGTGATAACCTACACCGTGACGGTCACCGCGGGAGAGAACGGAAGTGCCAATCCCACGACGTCGGTCGTAGAGTACGGGAAGAGCCTGAAGATAGTCTTCATACCCGAGCCCGGGTACAGGACGTCCTATCTGACCATCAACGGAGGGGACAGGATCGTCCCGGACGACCGTACGAACTATGTGATCGACGATATAATCGAAGACAAGGCCGTGGAGGTCTTCTTCGAGAGGGACGATTCCGCATATGCCTCCGTAAGCGTGGCCATCGTCGGCCACGGTACGGTGAACGGCAACAGCGACTCTTTCAAGGACGAGGTCCTGAAGGGGAGTTCCTATACCATAAAGTCGGTGCCATCCGAGGGATACAGACTGTAGAAGGTCCTTGTGGATAACGTCAAGGTCCCCACATCGGAGGGCGTGTACGTCCTGAACGACATAGCCAGGGATACGGCGGTCGAGGTCGTTTTCGAGATACTGATGTTCACGGTCACGGTGGATGTCGGGGAGCATGGGTCCTGCGATCAACAGACCCCGGCGGTCGAATACGGTTCCGACCTGACCTTCACGTTCACTCCCGACAGCCGCTATGCGGTGCATTCGGTAACGGTGGACGGTGTTCCTGTCGAGATCGTGGACGGTACGTACGTCCTGAGGGATATCAGGGCGGACCATGTCGTCGCCGTAACGTTCTGGAAGGCCGAGTTCGACATAGAGGTCTCCGCAGGGGAGAACGGAAGTGCCAGCCCGTCCGGGGTCCAAAGCGTGGACCGCGGAGGAAGTCTGACGGTCTCATTTGCTCCTGACGATAAGTATGCCGTCTACAGCGTGAAGGTGGACGGCGAGGAGGTGGAGATCACCGGGAATGAGTACATGTTCTCCTCTGTCTCCGCAGACCACATCCTCGTCGTGACATTCAGGCAGGTCGAGTTCGATATAGGGATCTCCGCAGGGGAGAACGGAAGTGCCAGCCCGTCCGGTATCCAGAGGGTTCAGGAGGGAGGGTCCCTGACGGTGGTCTTCACACCGTCCGAGGGATACACCTACGATTCCGTCCTGGTGGACGGCGAGGAAGGCATCCTTACCGACGGAGCCTACGTGTTCAGCAACGTCCTTGCCGACCACGAGATCTCCGTAACCTTCAAGAGGATCGTCATAACGGTATCGATAGTTCCCACAGAGGGAGGGAGTGTGGAGGCTTCTTCGGAGGCACCGTATTATTACGGCGACCCTCTTACCCTGACCTTCACCCCCGACGTCTGGTATGAGCTCAAGTCCGTCACCGTCAACGGTGTCGACGTCACCGCCCAGCTGACCGATTCCAAGTATGCGTTCTCCGCCCTGACCGAGGACCAGACCGTGTCCGCGGTCTTCGAGAAGTATACTGTGGTGGACAGGATCGAGGTGGAAGGTCCCAGCAAGACCGTCTACGCACCGTCCGAGAACACCTTGGATACATCGGGACTGACGGTCACAGCGTATTACACCGACGGTTCCTCCCGGGTGGTGACGGATTACGAGCTGTCTCCGACGGATTTTACCGGAAAGAGCGGCGTCGTGACCGTGACCGTACGCTATTCGGAGTCCTATTCCAACACTGACAAGACTGTAGAGGCCTCCTTCTCCGTGAAGAAGGCGTCCGGGGAGTTCACCGCATACGTCACCGAGTACAACGGGGCGGCCGTGAACGAACGTCTGTCCCAGTACGTTTTCGATCTGAAGGGGTTGGAGCCGGGAGGGGATGCGATAACGTTCAAGGTCAAGGTGTCCGACGAGACCGGGCTTTCCGGCGTGGACTTCAACGCCTGCGTCTGGGTACAGAACCTCCAGGATTCCTCCAAGAACTGTGCACTTTCCAAGAACATCATCCTGACCGCCGAATCCGGAGGGAACAGGCTGTTCTCCGGGGATCTGTACGGGATCGCCGACGGAAGCGGCCTGCAGACCGATGTCGGATCCGTTCCGGCCGGCGGGATGGAGATCACATTCACTCTGAGGATGTCGTCATCCGCAGGGTCCGATACCATGAACCAGAGCCTGTCGTTCAATCTGGGCGTCTACGCATATGACGTGGAGGGCCAGTGAGGACAGGTGCCGAAACCTCTTACCCGCATATGCGGGGTCGGATAAGAGAGAAGAATAATAGAAGGTAAGCAGATGAATGCAAAACTGACAGCAGCCGCAGCGATCCTCGTAGTGGCCATCGTCGGGTTGGCGGCATTTGAAGGAAGCACCAACTCCTGGTGGTCGGATCAGGAAAATGCGACTTTAGAGATCAATACTGGATATTTGAAACTGGATATTGATGACTATAGTCTTACGATAGATGACGTTCCGATAGATTGTGATGTCAGCGTCTCTGAGGCCAACGAGTCGACAGTGATAATAACCCTCAGGGACAGTACCATCTTCCTTGAGCCAGGAAATGTCGTGAAGTTATCATATGCTGTCGAATATGATGCCACCATCTCCGGTGCCCGTACTGTGGAAGCGTATGTAATGGATTCCGTTAGCAATACCGAGTTGGACGATCCCCTCATTTCCATGATCTATGTCGAGAAGATCGGAGACAAGGATGTATCTGAGGATTGGTATTTCTTCGAAAAGGGAACGCACAACACCGTTGCAGAAGTGACTTTCGACATAGGCGGTGAAGCGGATCTTAAAATGGATCACGCATACTCCTTCTGTATCAAAACCGGATTCGTCCAATCCAAGGCATTGTTCACACAAGTGGACTCCGCAGAAGACCTTGTCGATGCGTTAACTTCAACAGAGAACAGATTCATCGCATTGAGTGGAGACGTGACCCTGTCCAACGGTCTGTCGCTGGGACAGGATTCGGATGTTGTTCTCGACCTGCATGGACACGACCTCGTGTTCGAGTCCGTTTCGGGCATTACTGTTAATGGTGGGAAGCTTTCCCTGGTTGATGATGCCGATGGAAGTGGAACGATTTTGACCGCAGATGATGGGATCGTTGTAGTAAACGGCGGTTATTTCGAAATGGCTGGAGGAAATCTCAAATCCTCTACAGGTACGGGAATAGTTGCGGGCTACAGCAATCAGGATGACAGTGGAGCCAATGTGTACATCTCCGGAGGTTCTGTAACCGCTCAGGAACATGCAGTTTGGGCAGTCAACGGCAGCAAGGTCGTCATAACCGGAGGAGAATTCACTGCAATCGACAATGTGGCAGTCACCGCTAATGGCACTCAAGGTGAAGGACCCGTGGATGTTACCATCACCGGTGGAACATTCAACTGCGGCATAGTTACATCCGGCTATCTTGCATGCGGAGTCTTTGTGGCTCAGGATGGAAACTGGAACATCCTCGGAGGAACGTTCAACATGACGTCTGACAAGGCTACTGCATTTGTAGTCCGCGGCGGAAATGTGAACATCAATCTGGACAATGTTACCGTCAACATGAATGCCAGTGCTAGCGATTCGATCGGAAAGGTGGGAGACTCCACCTTCGTTAATTCCGGTCACGTCGTTGCTGCATACTACACTTCCGGAGCATATGGATTCACAGAGGATTCAACCTCTTTGATCATTAACGGAGAGTCCAAGATCTCCTCGGAGAATGTTTCGGACTACGTCGGAACTAACTCTGCGGTTCAGGTCAACGTCTGCTACTACTACGACAACTGAGCATAAAACAGGGGTCTTCGGACCCCTTTACCCTTTTTAGGGACCGTTATGCCCTCCGGTTCTATGTAATCGGACTCTTCTCCGGTGACGACGATCTTCAATGACACTGAAGGAATCTGCAAGGCATTCTAGTGGGTTGTCGGAGATCGTCAGGTCACATATTCTTCCAACCATCTGACTGCCAGCCGGTCTGTCGGAAAAGGATGATGCTTTACCGTCTTTCAATGTACAGGTCATGCTCGTCGATATCGCTTTTAATTGTTGTGCGGCGCATTACCTCAAATCTCTTTGTCAAAATACCTCAAATAACTAGATTAAAATACCTCAAATCTCTTTGCCAAATGATTTGGTATGATATATCGTCCGCGTATAGTCGATTCGATATTGGATAGAAAACTATCCGTTTTCGGAGCGGTAGTCATTACCGGGCCCAAAGGGTGCGGTAAGACAACAACTGCCAAACAGAAGGCGAAAAGCGTAATAGAGTTCCAGGACGAAGACAGAAGGGAGGGGTATCTCTCGGTCGCATCCGAGATGCCTTCCAAATTATTGGAAGGGGCCAAGCCTAGGCTCTTTGACGAATGGCAGGACGCTCCGAAGATGTGGGGAGCGATACGCAAATCGGTGGATGATACACAGAAAACCGGACAATACATACTTACGGGGTCGACTTCCAAAGATGTAGACGTTCCACATACCGGGACCATGCGTATAAGCAAACTGCAGATGTACCCAATGAGTTTATTCGAAAGCGGAGAATCCAACGGAACCGTTTCGATAATGGATCTGTTCGACAATCCGGGAGGATTCGACGGGTGCCATTCCGATCTGGATATGGATGGGATCATCCATGCGATCTGTCGCGGGGGGTGGCCGTCCGCAGTGAATATCCACAAGGCGTCGGACAGTCTGATGATAGCCGAGGATCTGTTTGAACAGACCTGCGAGGTGGATTCTTCCAAAGTGGATGGGGTGAAACGCAACCCCTTGGTGATGAAACAATTGTTACGTTCATATTCCCGTAATATATGCCAGCTGGCCGAGAATAAGACGATAATCGCCGACGTGAATGCAAAGTATCCGTTCAGCGAAAGCACATACTACGATTACATCGGTGCTTTGTCCAAATTGTACATAACTGCCGATGTGGACGCCTGGTGCCCGGCGATCCGTTCCAAGACCGTAATCCGTGCATCTCCGAAGAAGAATCTGATAGACCCATCTATAGCGGTGGCGGCACTTGGGATAGGTCCGAAATATTTCAACAGCGATTTCAACACCCTCGGTTTTCTTTTCGAATCGCTTTGTATAAGGGATCTGAAGATATACTCGTCAAAATACGGCGGTACCGTCTCCTATTATCATGACAGGTACGGGTTGGAGGCGGATGCGGTCCTCCATCTCTCGGATGGCAGATATGCGTTGTGTGAAATAAAACTGGGTCAAAAGGATGTGGATGAAGGTGCGGCGCATCTGCTGAAGATCGAATCCTTGATACGTGAAAACAACGTCGATGCAAGAATACCGATAAGGGAGCCGGATCTGAAAATCGTAATCACGGGAACGGAGTACGGATATCGCAGGGACGACGGAGTGTTTGTGATCCCGATAGCGACCCTGCGCGATTGAAATCACGGGCTGGTATACAAAATCGCCCCCTCAATGACCGCACGATCTCGTGCGGATTTCCGGTTTCGGATCACTTCGACCATCCCAACTGCCAACAGATCCGTTGGAACAGGTCATCCGACCGACGTCGTCTCGTTAATTGCGATTTTTAGATTTTACGCAATTATAGTCATCTTTAATTGCAGAAAATCGATTTTTCGCAATTAGCGATCTCGGATCCGACCTTTTATCAAAGTTTTAGAAATCTTTTGGCGAGAGGTTTTGTATCTGTTATTGTAGACAATAAGATAGATAATGAATAGATAATGAAATGCCCGTACTCCGGACGTTCCCCTTCGCACAACCCCTCGGAAAGGCATGAATCCCTTCTGTCTCCGAGGATTCAATGTTTTACAATAGCGACAGGACCGGGTCGGCCGTCTATGGTATCGGTAGCGTAAGCTCTCCAAAAGAGTAACGGATCAGGCTGTTTTTTCGTATTCGGCGTCGCCGTTCAAGAGAGAATGACAAGTGGCGGGCCTGAGGGAACCCGCATGGTAGACTTATCGATTTCCAGGAGTTTCGAAGTTCGGATTATTCTAACTATTCTAACTATTTCAACAGCCAGTGGACTAGTTGGAATAACGATAGATATAGGACAGCATCATGGTTGATGTTTGATTTGACCCAACTCCGTCTCAAGTTCCGAGATGTCCTAATATGTCTCTGAGGTCCGAGTCGGGAAGGTTTGCTATCTCATAGTGGCTGTACACGGGCAATCCTCTGAAGCTCTTTCTTTATCCAGGGCGCGGTCCTGCTGTATTCGGCGGGATCCATAGCAACTCCGTGTGAACGGACATATTCGGACAGTGTACGGATGTCATCTTGGGTGAAGTTTCCATTTCCTTTGGTCTTCAAAGCGTGAATAAGTATCGCCAATCCGTCCGAATCGGGCATGTCTTTGGATTCCCTGCGTCTCATCTCGATGTTGGTGTTCCCTATATTGTATGTCTTGTAGGGCCCATCGGAATAGTATATGAAACGAGAAGGCACTTGGGTCGAAAGCCCTGTCAGGTTAAGACACGAATTCCCTCCGGGGATGATGTGCCAGCCGTTATTTCTGGCAATCGCATATGCAACATCGTCTGGATTGTAGGGGATCATGGTTTCTAAGAGTTTGTTGTATTTGGGTTTGTAATATATCCCACGCATGATGCGCACGATGCGGCCCCTCTTACATGCAACAGATAGTTGAGTCTTCAGAGAATCGGAGCTGGAATCATTGGGTATGTCGCATATCGCAAAAACGGTCCCGTCATCGATGGAATCTATGTATTTTGCGACCGCTCCTGATTTCATTCTATCACCGAATATTTACTTTCTATATATGTAAAACATTAATCAATGATATAGAACTGGTGATGGTGGGATTGCAATATGGGAGGAATGAAATGGCGAATGAATAACTTCAAGGCTGACAGAAGGTCAAAGATATGGCGGGCCTGAGGGGACCCACTAGGTATAATGTGCGTTTTTGAGGGTGTTTTGGGTGTTAGGATTATTCTAACTATTCCAACTATTCTAACTCCCAGGCGGTCCGTTAGAATAAGTATGATGTTGGCAGAATAATTGCCTCATTCAGGTTTCTTAGTTGATCTTGGCGATTGCGGGCCGCCATACCACATCTATGACGGAACCGTCGCTGGTAATCGATCGCTTGATACTTCTGACATGGCAGATGTCAGGCGCGGGGCAAATGAGAACATCAACTTCAACCCGGCGAGGATGCGGTAGAGGGGTTTGCCGTTAATTGCGTCCGCGCAACTATCGTTTCCGTTAATTGCGAAAAATCGATTTTTCGCAATTAGCGGGAAATATCAATATGAATCGAGGACGCGCATTATCTCATCGCACACGAACATCTGGTTCCGTTTTTTACCGGTGGTCTCGCGCAGGATCCCCTTTTCCACAAGGTCGTTGACGATCTTTCCCGCCGTCGAGGGATGCACGTTGCATATGGCCGCCACATCGGCCTTCCTCACGAAAGGATTGGCGAACAGGGAGTCCAGCAGGTGAAGGGTCTTAAGGTCCACGTTCATGCCGTGGTACCTCATCCTGATCCGGTAGAGGGAATCGATTAGGGCGATAGAGCTGTGCGATTGCTCTATCAGGGCATCGAGGAACAGGTCGACCCACCCGTGGAAATCATCGGCCTCCCTGACCCTGTTCAGCCTGTCGATGTATTCATCGCGCTTGTTGTTGAAGTACCCGCTGAGGTACAGCACGGGGTATTCCAGAACCCCGTTCCTGTTGAGGATGAGCATGATGAGGAGCCTGCCCATCCTCCCGTTGCCGTCCGTGAACGGGTGTATCGTCTCGAACTGGTAATGCGAAAGCGCGGCGGATAGCAGGATGTTCTCATCAGGTGAGGAGATGTAATCGAAAAGGTTCCCCATCTTCCAGGGTACATGTTCCGGAGGCATGGGCACGAACTTTGCTGATTCCAGGGTGTCCCCCCTGTTCCCGACTAGTACCTGTACTGAACGGTACTCGCCGGGGGATTTGTTCTCGCCACGGACGCCTTTCATGAGGATCTTGTGGAGTTCCAGAAGGAGCCCTTCGTCGATTGCATTATCCTTTTGGGATGTCGCGTGATTGAGAGCATCCCTGTAGTTCAGGACCTCAAGGTTGTCCATGAGCTTCCGGGGGTCGGTCTCCTCGACCCTTTCGGCCATATAGATGTCCTCCATAGTTGTACCAGTCCCCTCGATGGCGGAGGATTTCGTGGACTCCATGAGGACGAACGGGACGAGGAGGATGTTCCTTTCCTGCTCTGTCATCTGGGAGACTTTTCCATCCAGTTTAGACAGGGTGATTATCGCGGTTTCGATCTTCTTGTAGATTTTCTTGTCGAATTCAATGTCGAAGGGAAGGTCGTTCGGCCAGAAATAGCTGAAACCATCGCTGTCAGAGTACCTGACCTCGCCGGATTTCACAGGATGGTAGATGTCTTCCCTCATGGTTGCGGATAATTGCATTTAAGCAATTATATTTTTCGTTAATTGCGAAAAATCGAGTTTTCGCAATTAACAGATGATCCTGAATGCGGGCGGATGAAGCTAGGATGCAACGAGGACAGTTGGAAGAATCAGAAGAAGATGGCGGGCCTGAGGGGATTCGAACCCTTGGCCGTCCGATTAAGAGTCGGACGCTCTACCTAGCTGAGCTACAGGCCCGTATATTCCAGCCGATATATTTCTCATTAATAAATCTTATTATCGTACAGATGGCCGGGCGACTTTTCCAACCTTGGATAATGGGAAACATTTTATCAATCTCGCGATATAGGTGTAGTAATGGTCCAGTTAAGGGTTAGGGATTTGATGACCACGCAGGTCATAACGGTCAAGCCGACCGATACTGTGAGGCAGGCGGTTATCAAGATGGCTTTGGACAATGTCACCGGTGCACCTGTCGTAGATAACAGGAACCATGTTCTCGGGGTCATCTCTCAGACCGACATCCTCCAGCTCATTCTGAAATATCAGGACAAACTCGACGAGGAGATCCATTCCGAACACCTCCTGAGTCAGCCGATGGATACCGACAACCAGAGTGCCGACATGACCCTCATCAACAAGGAATTCTCCGGTATGAAGGTCGAGGACATCATGGTCCGCAGCACCCTCTACACCACTCCCGATGCGGAGATCGTCGAGGCCCTCAGGATGATGATGAAGATGGATGTCAACCGTCTCCCCGTCCTCGAGCAGGGGATCCTCGTAGGTACCGTGTCCCGCTCGGACGTCATCTTCGCGATCTACAAGAAGAAGGTCTGAAGGTCGGCCATGCTGGAAGTGCATGTTCTGGCCAGCGGAAGCGACGGTAACTGCATCGTCGTTCAGTTGGACGACGAGGCGGTCATGATCGATGCCGGTCTCAGCTACAAGTACACCCACAAGCTCATGGAACTCGAGGGTATCGATGAGAGTACGATCAAGGCCCTTCTCATAACCCATGAGCACAACGACCACGTGGCAGGGGCAGGTGTCATGGCGAGGAAGCTCAAGATCCCCCTGTACTGCAACCAGAACACTTTCATGGCCTTCAACGCGGGGAAGGTGGATTGGCGCGAGATCAGGATGATGGGCAGCTTCGACCTCTGCGGGATGAATGTGACCCCTCTCCCCACTTTCCATGATGCGGTGGAGCCCTGCGCCTTCATGCTGAAGGCCGACGGGAGCAACGTTCTCGTGGCCACCGACACCGGGAAGCTTTCCTTCCAATGCGAGAAAGCCCTGGAGGAGGCGGATCTGGCCGTCATAGAGGCCAATTACGACAGTAAGATGCTCCGCGACGGGCCCTATCCGGAACCTCTGAAGAAGAGGATCGCCAGCGACCACGGGCATCTGTGCAACACGGTCACCGCGGACGCCATACGCAAGACCGCCGTCAACGAGAACAGGAAGATATTCCTCGCCCACCTGAGCAAGAACAACAACACGCCCGACATCGCGAGGCAGACGGTCTCCGACATAACCGGTATCAAAAGATTCAAGATAGACTGTCTGGAGAGGCTCGGCGACACCCGCACGATATCCGTTTCAAGGTGAGGGGTGCAGTTCGGCGGCCATCTTGTTGCTGACGAGCATCTGTGCGAGCATGGCCGGCATTCTCACGACATTCTCCTTTTTCAGAACGTACTGTTGACCGTCGGGTCCCGCTATCGGCATCGGGACGTCCACCAGTATGCGGAGCAGGACGAGGTCGTCCCTTTTGAGTTCCTCCCTCCCGGCAGGCACGGTCTTCTTCTCGGCAGGTGCTCTGACCGGCATATCGTCCGCTATCATCCTGTCGAGGTCGTCCTCGGGGATCTCGCCGTCGAATTCCTCGTCTTCCGATACCACATCATCTATCGGGGGGACGAACGGTTTCTCCTCGCGTACAGGTGCCTCCGGCATGCTCTGCATGATCTCCTCGATCGGTTCCAAGGGGACGTCGTCGTTGGATTCCCCCCAGTCGTCGGGTATGGTGTCAGGAAGGGTCTTGGGGACGGACACCGTCGCCGGGGGCTCGTCTTCCAAGGGGGTGTCGTCCGTCTCGGGGACGTGGAAGGCGGGAGGAAGCTCCTCCTTCTCTTCCGACGTGTCGGGGACGATCTCCGTGTTCCTGTAGCGTATGTTCCCGCTGAGGCGGTCTATGATCTTGCGATGGGACACGGAGTGCTTCAGGATCGTCTCGTAGTACTCCTTCTCCTCCCTGGTCAGTTTATCGATGGGATTGACGGAACCCATGGCCCCGCGGAGGGCCATCTTGCAGATCTTCTCCATACGCATGTCGACTATGGCCTTCGCCCTCTGCGTACCGAGGATCCTCTCCTGGTTCGCACGGTCGGTCTTAGGGTTCTCGGGATCCGCCGAGAGCTGCTGTTCGTACCTCTTCTTGAGGTACCTCAGAAGCTCCGCTATGTTCTGGTAGAGGTCTCCGCCGACCTCCGTGAGCATCTTCGATTTGTGTTCCATGCGGAAGAGCTCGCCCAATTCGTTGAACGACATGGCGGGTTCCCTGAGAGATTCCATAACACCCGGGGATAGGGAAACCCGATTTTAAGCGTTATCCAGGAACATGTGCGGGGTTATCTTGGGCGGAAAACAGAATAATATCATACGGCCATATGTGCCAGCATGGAATTGTCCGACGTGAGCCGCAGGGTCGGGGGCGGTATCGAGATAGACCTCCTCGTGTCCCCGAGGTCTTCCCGTACCGGCATCGAGGGTTTCGACGAATGGAGGAGACGTCTCATCGTGAGGGTCAGGGCACCTCCTCTGGACGGGAGGGCCAACGAGGAGGTCGCCGAAGTCATGTCGGAGGCATCCGGGCACAAGGCATTCATCTCCGCCGGGCACACGTCGAGACAGAAGACCGTATTCATCGAAGGGGACGCCGACGAGATATGCGCAAGACTGATGAAGACGTGATGAGCGACGAGGTCCGTCTGGAAGAGATCCTGAAGGTCCTCGGGAGATTGAAGGAACTGTCCGCAGACCACGTCATACTGGTGGAAGGGAGGAAGGACCGCGAGGCGCTGGCATATCTCGGCATCTCAGGGGATGTTTTCCAGATCCAGTCTTCCGGAGGTCCGTCCGCCGCTGCCGAGTACGTCGAGTCCCGCGGGGGGAAGGCCGTCATCCTGACCGACTGGGACCGCCGCGGCGGGAATCTGGCGGCGGCGCTCCGCGATATCCTCGGCAGGGACAACCCCGACATCGACGGTTCGGTACGGGAGGACCTGTCCCGGCTCTCCCGGCATTACATCAAGGATGTGGAGGCCCTCGACTCCCTTGTCGACAGGCTCTCCGCCGACCCAAGGTTATTCTAAGTCCAAGCATATGCGGAGCAAGGATGAGAGGCAGGTTCATCGTTCTCGAGGGAGTGGACGGCACGGGCAAGACGACATTGGCCAAGAGGCTCGCCGATCTGGTCGGGGATGCCGTCGTCACTTCCGAGCCCACGTCCGGAAGGATAGGGTCGGCCCTGCGCTCCGGGGAGCTGGGGGACATACCTCCGGCGGCGGAGGCCCTGCTTTTCGCGGCCGACCGCGCCATACACACCGCGGAGATAGAGAAGGTCCTGGAATCGGGGAGGTGGGTGGTGTGCGACCGCTATATGGGGTCCACCGTCGCCTACCAGTCCGCCTCGATGGGAGAGGACGCCGACATAGAGTGGCTCATAGGCATGCAGAAGAACGCCGTCATCGAACCCGATGCGACGTTCCTTCTGGACATGGATCCCGAGGAGAGCCTCCGCAGGGTGGACTCCAGAGGGGAGGACAAGAGCAGGTTCGAGAAGCTGGATTTCCTGAGGGACGTCCGCGAAGGATATCTGCGCCTGGCAGAGAGGTTCGGTTACTGCGTCATAGACGCATCGAAGGACAGGGACGCCGTTTTCGCGGACGTCCTAGAGGCACTTAGGGAGAAGGGATTGTATGCATCCGAGTGAAGAGATATACTGTGACAAGAGCAACAGGCTTTCCGGGAAGACCATAGTCTTGGGTATAACCGGGAGCATAGCGGCGGTCGAATGCTTCCATCTGATCAGGGAGCTCATCAGGAACGGGGCGAAGGTCATCCCCGTCATGACTCCTGCCGCGGTGAAGCTCGTGGCCCCCGATGCGATGGAATTCGCCTCCGGGGTGAAGCCCGTCACGGAGATGACCGGGCAGACGGAGCACATCAAATATCTGGGGGACCCTTCCGATGCGGATCTTTTCCTGGTGTATCCTGCGACCGCCAATACGATCTCCAAGATGGCCAACGGCATAGACGACACCCCTGTGACCACGATGGCGACCGTGGCCCTCGGCAGCGGGATCCCGGTGGCCGTGGCCCCCGCCATGCACGGGTACATGCTGGGCAATCCGGCCGTCGAGAAGAACCTCAGTGTACTTGCGTCATGGGGGGTCAACATCATCGGTCCCCATACCGACGAGAACAGGGCGCGCGTCGCCTCCGTTTCCGAGGTCGTGTCATGGGCCATAAAGCTGCTGTCCCATGACGACCTTAGGAAGAAGAGGATCCTCGTCATCGGAGGCAGGAGCGAGGAGCCTCTCGACTCCATGCGTCTGATAACCAACCGTTCCTCGGGTCTCATGGCGGTCACGCTGGCACAGCGTGCCTTCGAGCGCGGGGCGGACGTCGAGCTCTGGATGGGGGGCGGCAGCGTTGATGTCCCCGACTTCATACCCGTGAAGAGGTATGAGACGGTCGGCGACCTGATAGGGATGTTGGGGTCCATCGACCATGACCTCGTCATCGTCCCGGCGGCCCTGGCGGATTTCACTCCGGAGAAGAAGGTCAAGGGGAAGATCCCCAGCGGGGAGGGATTCACCATGAGTCTCAAACCCGTCCCCAAGGTGCTCCCACTCATACGCGGGAAGTGCCAGAACGTCATCGGGTACAAGGCCGAATCCGGTCTGTCCCGTTCCGACCTCGTCAAAAAGGCCAGAGGCAGGCTGGAGGAGTACGACCTGATGGCCTGTGTCGCCAACGACGTCGATTCCGCCGGGAAGACGTCCGCCTCCATGATCCTCGTCACGAGGGACGAGGCCACCGACATCACGGGCAGCAAGGCGGCCATATCCGACATGATCCTCAACTTCGTGGCACAGAGACTCTGAGACGATGGTCAAGGCGTTCTGTCCCGGTCATATCACATGCTTCTTCCAGCCTTCCGATCCCGGGCAGGCGGATCTGCTGCGCAGAGGCTCCAGAGGGGCGGGGATAAGGCTGTCCCTCGGCTCCGAGGCGGTCCTGGAGGAGCGTTCCGACGACAGGGTGCGTGTGGCGATCGACGGTGTCGAGACGTCCGCCCCGGTCACGGAGTATGTGATGTCCCAGATGCTTCCCGGAAGAGGGTATGACGTCATCGTGTCCAACGGTCTTCCCTGCGGGGAGGGGTTCGGTATGAGCGCCTCGGGCGCCATAGCCGTCGCCTTGTGTGCGGCCGACATCCTCGGAGAGGGGATGCTCGCAGTCTACAGGGCGGCCCATAAGGCCGACATAGTCGGCGGGGGAGGGCTCGGAGACGTGTCTGCGATATCGTGTCCGGTGCATCAACCGGTACGTGTCGACCCGGGGCTCCCCCCGAGGGGGCGCGTAGTAGGTACGGGGATAAGGTTCGAGAGGCTGACGCTGGCGGTCCTGGGCTCCAGGATGGATACGGGGAAGGTCCTCGCCGACGGGACGGCCTTCCGTTCCATATCGTCCGCAGGCGAGAAGGCGATGGGGGAGTTCATGCGCAGTCCGGACAAGGGAGCGCTTTTCAGGATATCGAACGGATTTTCCGCTTCTTCCGGGGTGGAGGGTCCGGAGGTCGCCTCCGCGATAGCCAGACTCCGCAGTGCGGGGATGATGTCCGCCATGTGCATGTTGGGCAACAGCATCTTCGCGGACGCCTCCGAGGACGAGGTCCGGGAAGTACTCGGCGATGTCAGGACGTATGCGTGCAGTTCCACCGACGAATTGCCGAAGGTCATTCGAAGAGAGTGAACAGCTGGTCGTCCCCATCCACATCGAAGAGGCCTATCCTCGCACCGCAGTCCAGCCATCCGTGCGCATAGTTCACGGCGGCGAATGCGGTCACGATGTCCCCCGTCTCGCGGAAGTGCTTGGCGTCGTTGTAGTAGGATACGGCCATCTCCATGAAGCTGTCCGCCAGCCTCCTGTTGAAGGACCTTTCCGGTGCGGCTATCCTGATCTTGTCGAGCGCACGTTTCGTTATGTCCAGATACCGGTCTATCCTCTCGTCGGTGACGACGTTCTTTATCTCCCCTTCCATGGCACATCCATCTGCGACCGCCGTTAAATCTGTTCCCATGTGGCCGTCCGACACAGGTTGTCGCGCGCGTCCGCGAACATATAAAATATGGGAACGAATAGGCCGTATCCATGATAGTGATAGGCGGGTCCGCATCCATGGATCTGGCAAAGGAACTTGCCAGCGTCATGGGCTGCGACTACATTCAGGCGGCTACTACGACATTCCCCGACGGGGAGTGCTACACCAGGATCGACGCGGAGAAACTGGACGACGACGTCGTCATCGTCCAGACCACGTCCCCCGACAGCAAGCTCATCGAACTCCTCCTCCTGCAGGATGCGGTGAGGAGGCTCGGTGCGAAGTCCATCACGCTGGTCATCCCCTATTTCGGGTACGCCAGGCAGGACAGGGTCTTCAAACCCGGAGAGCCGGAATCGGCCAAGGTGATGTGCCAGCATCTGGATATGAACTGTGACCGCGTCATCACCGTGGACATACACAAGGAGGCCGTCCTGAACTATTTCAACCATCCCCACAAGGACCTCAAGGCCGCCCCCGTCATCGCCGAGTACTTCAAAGGGAAGGGCATCGACATGGTCCTCTCCCCCGACATCGGTGCGGCGGGCCGTGCCAAGATGGTCGGGGAGGTCATGGGCGTCCCGTACGACCATCTGGAGAAGACCCGCCTCTCCGGTACGGATGTCCGCATCGCACCCGCCAAGGCAGACGTCAAAGGGAAGAAGGTCCTCATCGTGGACGACATGATCTCCACCGGCGGGACCATCATCGCCGCCGCATACGCACTCAGGGAGGCAGGTGCCGCCGGCATATCCGTGGCATGCACCCACGGGGTGTTCGTCAACAACGCCATCGAGAAGTTCACAGGCAGTTCCCTCGACGCACTTCTCAGCTGCAACACCCTGAACAACCCCGTCTCGCACATATCCGTCGCATCCCTCATCGCTGAGGCGATCAAGGATGCCCAGAAAGGGAAGTGGTGAAGGATGCCCACGAAGGAAGAGGACTTCGGCGAGTGGTACAACGAGACCGTCGACAAGGCGAAACTCTGCGACAAGAGGTATCCCATCAAAGGGATGAACGTATGGACCCCCTACGGCTGGAAGATCATGAGCCAGATAGACTCCTTCCTCCGCAGGGAGATGGAGGCCACGGACCATGACGAGGTGTGCTTCCCCCTGCTGATCCCGGAGACCGAGTTCAAGAAGGAGAAGGACCATATCAAAGGGTTCGACGAAGAGGTCTACTGGGTCACCCACGCCGGACTCAATCCTCTGGACGTCAGGCTCGTCGTGAGGCCCACCTCGGAGACCGCGATGTACCCGATGTTCTCCCTTTGGATCAGGTCCCACCAGGATCTGCCCCTCAAGGTGTTCCAGATCGTCAACACCTTCAGGTACGAGACCAAGCAGACCCGTGCATTCATGCGTGTCAGGGAGATCCACTTCTTCGAATCCCACACCTGCCATGCGGACAGGGAGGATGCGGAGAGGCAGGTCGCCCAGGACGTGGAGATCGTAGATGCGGTCTGCCACGACCTCTGTCTGCCCTACTCCCTGCTGATCAGGACCGACTGGGACAAGTTCCCCGGGGCGTTCTACACCGTCGGTATCGATACCGTGATGCCCAACGGAAGGACCCTCCAGATCGGTTCCGCCCACTACTACAGCACCAACTTCTCCAAGCCCTACGACATCACCTACGAGAAGGAGGGCGGGGAGCACGAGTTCGTCCACCAGACCACATTGGGTATGACGGAGCGTCTCCTCGGAGCCGTCGTCGGTGTCCACGCGGACGATCTGGGTCTTATCCTCCCTCCGGCCATCGCGCCTCTCGAGACGGTCATCATCCCCATCTTCAAGAAGGACAACCAGGAGAAGGTCATGGATGTATGCCGCCAGGTGGCGGCGGCCCTCAAGGCGGCCGGGATAAGGTCCAAACTGGACGACAGCGACGGAAGGCCCGGTGCCAAGTTCTTCGACTGGGAGGTTAAAGGTGTACCGCTCCGTCTGGAGATCGGAGGGAAGGACATCGAGAACAACGTCGCCACCTTCGCCAGAAGGGATAACGGCGAGAAGGGCACGGTGGAACTGGATTCCATAGTCCCAGGTGTCAGGATGATCCTCCAGGCGATCTCCGCCAACATGCTGGAGAAGGCCAAGGCCAAGCAGCAGAGCTTCATCCACGAGATGGAGGACATGGGTGCCGAGAGCATCCCCGAGGGACAGATCGTCAAGATCGGCTGGTGCGGCAATCCGGAGTGCGGTCACAAGTTCGAGGACAAGTACGACATCAAGATCCTCGGAACCCCGTACCATCCCGAGAACTGGACCGGGAAGTGCGTGTGCTGCGGAAAGGAAGGATGCAAGCCCGCATACGCCGCCCGTACCCTCTGAAACCAAACGGGCCCGTACCCTGGGCCCGGTAAACCATGAACACGGTCGTCCAAAAGGCCGGGGACATATTCCTGTCCGCCCGCGAAAGAAAACTGCTGACGTTGTCGGCGGTCTCCTTGGCGGCCGTGTATGTTTTCTGCATCGTGTGTCTGGACCCGTCCGACGACATCCCCGTATTCTACGGCAACTGGCTGTCTCTGAGGTCCGGAGAGCTTCCCTACGTGGACTTCTCTTTCGGTAACCCGCCCCTGTCCCTCTTGTTCATAGCCATCCCCGGGGCGCTGTCGTCCGATCTGCAGGGATATTACTGTCTCCATGTGGCTGAGATGATGATCCTGGCATGGTCGTCCGTATACCTGGTCATGAAGATAAGCGGCCGTCTGGGTCTCAACAGGTTCCGCACTACTGCCTTGTACTTCGTCGTGCTTCTGATGTATTCGGAGGAGCTCGTGAAGAAATTGGATATGGCCGTGGCCATAACCGTCCTGCTGGCACTGTATATGTTCCTGCAGCGTCGCTTCACCCTTTCCTATGCGACGCTCATCATCGGTGCCATGATCAAGGTGTACCCGGTGGTATTGATCCCCGTCTTCATGATGGTCAATCTGGCCGACAGGTCCGATCCCCGCCGTTTCCGCAACGTCGCGGCCGGGCTGGCGGTCATAGCCGCGGCGGCGGCCATCGCATTCGCGGCAATGGGGGTCTGCGGACTGTCCGTAGACAGAGTGGTGGACGTGTTCACGCAGCAGGCCGGACGCGATTTCCAGATAGAAAGCGTCATGGGGAACATACTGCAGATCTTCGGGATGCTGGGTCTATACAGTTACGAGCTCGTGGGTATGAGCTACACATACAATGTGGAATGCGCCCCGGCAGATGCTCTGTCGGGATGCTGGGTCATCGTCACCGTAGCGGCATACATACTTCTCATGTGGGCCGTCTGGCACTTCAGGTTGCGGACGGACATGGGTCCTGCCGACAGGGACCGTGTGCTGGTCCTTTCCTCGGCATCCGCGGTCCTGGTCGTCCTCCTGACGTTCATGATATTCTCCACCCAGTACATGCTGTGGATAATCACCCTCCTGCCGTTCGTGATCCAAGGGGAGAAGGATACGAAGAAGAGGCGCATCCTCCAATCCCTGTATCTCCTCCAGTTCGTCATACTCGTCCCGCTCATGCTGTGGCTTCTCTTCGGTTCGGGGGAGGCGTTCGCAGCGGCCTCGGTCTTCGTCCGCAACATGATGCTTCTGTTCATCCTGCTGTATTGCATAGGGGAGATAACGGGCCGCCGCATCGTGATGAGGACGGCAAGCATTTAACCGATGCAGATTATGGATTCGTATGGCATTCAATGAGGGCGAGTTCCTCTATCTCCAGGGTGAGGACGGTAAGAGGTCCTGGTTCAGACTGCAGTTCGGCATGATCAAGATGGGCGGTCTCGGGGTCATCGACGGCAAGCGCTTCGAAGGATTGGATGACGGGGACGTCGTGGAGATCGTCGGCAGGAGGTTCAACGTATTCCGTCCTGGGGTGGTCGAGCTCATGGAGTCCTTGGACAGGGGGGCGCAGATCATCACGCCCAAGGACGCCTGTGCGATCCTCATGGAGTGCGACATAAAGGCCGGGGACCGCGTCATAGAGGTCGGTGCCGGTTCAGGAGGTCTCACCACGGCCCTTCTGCACACCGTCGCCCCCACAGGACACGTCCATACGGTGGAATTCAAGGAGCAGAATGCGGAGAAGGCTCTTAAGAACGTGAAACGCACGGGACTGGACCAATACTGGTCATATCAGATAGGCGATGCGCGCAGTGTCGATATCGATTTCGATGATGCGGACGTCATCACCACCGACATGCCGGATGTCGAGAACGCCCTCGACAACCTCGTCCCCCATCTCAGGAACGGCGGCAGGATATGCACCTATGTCCCTAACGCGAACCAGCTGGAACTCGCGGTCAACGCCCTTCGCGGCAGGGGTTTCACCGACGTCCGTTCCATGGAGATCATGAGGCGCGGCATGGAGGTCCACAACGGCGGGACCCGTCCCAGCTTCGAGATGCTGGGACATACGGGATACCTGACGTTCGCCCGCAAACGCTCGGTCTGACCGCCCCCGGCGGCAGGCCAGGGTCCTTTCCGGACCCTGCGATTTTTTATTATACGCGTGCGCGATATGTTGTCCAATGACAGTAATCGACATCAGGATTGAGCTCAAGAAAGGGGTGGCGGACCCTGAGGGTTCCAACACCAAGAAGACCCTCGAGTCCCTCGGCTTCAAGGGCATCACTTCCGTGAAATCGGTAAAATGTTTCGTCCTCGACCTGGATATGCCCGCAGACGAGGCCAAGAAGGCAGGGGAGGAATACTGCAGGAAACTCCTGGCGAACCCCGTGGTCCAGAGCTACACGGTCACCGTGAGATGATCCGATGCCCGAGCGTATGGTGAAGAGGAACGCCCCCTACGACCTGTGCGACATAGTCATCAGGGACGCTTCCGACAAGGAACTGGAGGAGATATCCTCCTCCATGGCCCTCGGTCTCTCGCTCGACGAGATGAAGGCCGTACAGCAGTATTATGTGAAAGAGGGGAGGGAGGCCACCGACGTGGAGCTCCAGTCCCTCGGGCAGGCGTGGAGCGAGCATTGCTGCTATAAGAGCTCCAAATCCACCCTGAAGGAGTTCGTGTTCGGACTGGACCGCGACGACATCCTTTCCAGAGGCGATGCCGGCGTGATGGTGTTCGATGATGACTACGGCTACGCCCTCAGGGTGGAGAGCCACAACCATCCTTCGGCCATCGAGCCCTACGGAGGGGCCGCGACCGGTATCGGAGGGATCGTGAGGGACGTCATATGCATGGGCGCCCAGCCCGTGGGTCTGGTTGACCCCCTCTGTTTCGGTCCCATAGACCGCGATGTGAAGGTCCCCAAGGGTATCAAGGACCCGAAGTATCTGGTGAAGGGCGTCGTATCCGGTATAAGGGATTACGGCAACAGGATCGGCATCCCGACGGTATCCGGAGGATTCTTCTTCGACGACAAGTACACGGGCAACTGCCTTGTCAACGTCTGCTGTCTGGGGATCGTGAAACGCAAGGATCTTCTGGAGAACTACGCGTCCGAACCCGGGGAGGTCATGATCCTCTTCGGCGGAAGGACCGGAAGGGACGGGATCCACGGCGTCAACTTCGCATCAAAGGACATCTCGTCCAACTCGGAGGAGGATTCCAGAGGGGCCGTCCAGCTGGGGGACCCCATCACCAAGGAGCCCGTCATACACGCATGCATAGAGTTGGCAGAGAGACACCTCGTCACCGGCATGAAGGACCTCGGAGGAGGAGGTCTCAGCTGCGTCGTCGGCGAGATGGCGATAGAGAAAGGCTGCGGTGCCGACGTGGATCTCGACAAGGTCCCGCTGAAGGAGTCCGGTCTCGCACCCTGGGAGATATGGGTGTCCGAGTCCCAGGAGCGCATGATGTGCACCTGCAAGCCGGAGAACGTCGACAAGATCATGGCCATATTCGACCTGTGGGACATCATAGCCACCCCCGTCGCGAAGACCACCGACACCGGGCACACCCGTCTGTTCTGGAACGGGGAGAAGATCTTCGACATGGACATACAGTTCCTCACCGGAGGTCCGGTCTACAACAGGCCCTACAACATGCCGGTGCCCCTGTCGAAGAAGGACGAGGAGTTCCCCGCCCTTCCCGCACTCAGGGACGTCATCCTGGGCATGCTGTCCGACCCCAACGTGGCCTCCAAGGAATGGGCCATAAGGCAGTACGACCACGAGGTCCGCGCCTCCACCGTCGTCCACCCCATGGTCGGGAAGATGAACGCTACCGGTCCCGGGGACGCATCGGTCGTCAAGCCCGTGGCAGACCGTTGGAAAGGACTCGCCGTCGCCGTCGGATGCAACCCCTGGTTCACCGAGGCCGACCCGTACCGCGGAGGCATGGCCTCCATAGACGAGGCCTACAGGAACGTAGTGGCCGTCGGAGCGATGCCCAACGCATTCACCGACTGTCTCAACTTCGGCAATCCCGAGAATCCCGACAGGCTCGGGGAGTTCAGGGAGGCCGTGCACGGGATAGGCGACATCGCGAGGGAACTGAACATCCCCATACCCTCCGGGAACGTCAGTATGTACAACCAGGCACCCGGAGGAGAACATATCCTCCCCACCCCCATGATCGTCTGCTGCGGTCTGATCGACGACTGCAGGAAGGCCGTCACCGCGGATATGAAGAAGACCGGGTCCTGCCTGTTCGTCGTCGGCGACACAAAGGACGAGATGGGAGCATCCCTGCTCTTCAGGAAGTTCGGCGGAAAGGGAGGGGACGTCCCCGCCACCGTCCCCAAGAGGCTGAAGGAGGTCTCCTCCAGGCTCCTGAAGGCGATGTCCGAGGGACTGGTCCTCAGCTGTCATGACTGCTCCGACGGAGGACTCGCCATAGCCGTGGCGGAGATGTGCATATCGGGACAGATAGGTGCACAGCTCGACCTCGGTGCCATGGGAGGCTCCGACATGAATGTCAAGCTGTTCTCCGAGTCCACCTCGAGATGGGTCGCGGAGGTCGACGGCAGGGACGCCGAGAGATTCACGGAGGTCATGGGCGACGCCGCCACCCCCATAGGCATAACAAAGGGGGACAAGTTCGTCGTGGACGGGTGCGAGATACCCGTAGAGGAGATGAGGGCCGCATGGAACGACCCCATCTGGAACATCATGGGAGGTGCTGCGCAATGAAGGCGGAGGATGTTAAGGTCTGTGTCGTAAGGATCGAAGGTACGAACTGCGAGGACGAGATGGCCAACGCATTCGGGATGGTCGGAGCCAAGGCGGAGAAGGTCCACCTCAAGCAGCTTCTCGGACAGTGCGCCCCCGAGCTGAAGAGGGATCTCGAGGACTATGACATACTGGCATTCCCCGGAGGTTTCTCCGCCGGGGACTATGTGCGTGCCGGGGCGATATTCGCCGCAAGGATAAAGGCCGGTATCGGGAAGGAGGTTAGGGATTTCGTCGAGGCCGGGAAACCGGTCCTCGGAGTATGCAACGGTTTCCAGATCCTGGTGGAACTCGGGCTTCTGCCTGCTTTCGACGAGACCATGGCCGATGTGCCTAACGCCGCCCTCTATAACAACGACTCCGGTCGTTTCGAGTGCCGTCCCACCGTACTCAGGAACGATAACAAGGGGAAGTGCGTCTGGACGTCCGATATACCGAAGGGCGGGCTTGTGATGACCCCCTCCGCACACGGGGAGGGCAAGCTCATGAGCAACATCCCGGACTTCGTGGAGAGGCTGGAGGAGAACGACCAGGTCGTCTTCAGATACGTCACCCCCGAAGGCGGCAAGGCCTACTATCCGTGGAACCCCAACGGGTCTCCTTCGGATATTGCAGGCATATGCAATCCCGCAGGGAATGTGATGGGTATGATGCCGCATCCCGAGCGTGTGATGACCGCATATACCGCCGCGGACTGGTCCAGAGGACACAGGTCCGACGACGGTGACGGAAAACTGATCTTCACTTCGGTTATGAAGTACCTCGCCAAGAGGTGATCTCAGAGGCTGACCCTGACGTCGACGCGGTCTCCCGTGCCGATGCTCAGGGTCCTTCTGAGATGATATTGGCATATTATCTCGATCACGTCGACGTAGTGTGACCTTTCCGGTACGACCACTGCGCAGTCGATGTTCTTTATCTTGGCCTTATATGCGATCACGGCCCCGAAGCTTCTTCCTTCGTCGGTGAAGCCGTTTATGTAGATCCCGGCGGTCCCCCTGATGACATCCAGTTTTCCGACGTCTTCCTTGTCCACACAGACGTTGAGGGTCCCGCTGTAAGGCTTGAATCCCAGTTTATCCACGAATTGGTCCACATACCCTTTCTGACCGATGTAGTATCCTCCCTCACCCATCCCGTCCTTGACGGATCCGTGGATGGTTATGTGGTCGGTGAGTTCGAATATCCTGCGGTATTCGTTGTACTCCTTCTTCAAGGCGTCTATCCCGGCAGGGGTCAGCTTGATCCTCTGTTTCCTTGCACCGAGGTCACGGACGATGAGCCCCTGATCGAGAAGTTCGAGTATGCGTTTGGACGCAGACTGTTGACTCATCTCCAACGTGTCTCCGAGTTCTCTCGACGATACGGCGACGTAGTCGTCCATTCCGCCGATGAGGGCCAATTTTCTCAGGGCAAAGGTGTATTTCTCGTCCACGAAGGGTCAATCGATTATGGTGATTTAAGAATTACCATTTACATGGTAGTTTCCAATCAAATTGTAGTAAAATAAGGGATCCCGGTCTTCCGACCGGGAAAGATGTTAGTTTCAGGCAGTGTGGGGCTCGGTGAGCCACATCTTGGTCTCGCCGGAGACGCTGACGATGACGATCAGGATGCCGATGACGGTTTCGACGACCGCCCACCACATGTTGTAGTAGTCTGCGATGGCTCCGCCGATGATGATGCCGAGGGTCACGAAGTTCATGAACATGAGGACCTTCCAGGACCACTGGCTGTTCATACTGAAAGCACCGGCAAGGGCGAAGAACAGGACGGCTGCAAGCATGTATACGCTCATGGTGACGACGGCGCTGTTGTCGACCTCGAGATAGAGTACGAGGCCGATCATTGCGACGATGCCGCCGATGATCCCGAGGGCGCATCCGGTCTTGATGGTGTTTGACATTTTCATATGATTCACTCCTTCACGTTGTATCCGATGGTGCACGCGGAATAGAGTCCGTACCAGATGAGGACCATGACCATGGCGATGACCTCGAACTTCTCGAACGGGTATGCGAACAGGCATGCGAGTACTACGCAAGACAGTACGATGGGGATCCCGGCGACGACCTCGCGTCCGCATTTCCAGGACTGGGCGGACCACGCTATGGCGCTGGCTGCGGTGAAGATCGCTGCGAGGATCGCGAAGAAGTGGTGGATGTCTCCGCCCTTGTAGTTGAGGTCGGCGAATCCCACGATGATGACGCAGATCCCGGTCAGAACGACCATGATGCCACTGAAAACGTATCCGAATTTTTTCTTGTTGACGACTTCGCCGATTCCGAATATTGCGAGGAGGACACCGACGATGGCGCATCCGTATTTGAAGAACGAAGCAGCATCGGTGTCGGAGATACCGAAGTCCGAGATGGAGTTCTTTCCCCATACCCAGGAGGTATCTACAGAGTAGCAGGCGAGCCAGATTATTGAAAATACTGCTACGGCTAATACTCCGAACCATCCGAAAGCGGCGGCGTGCTTCTTTGCATCCGCATTCATAACTAGGCGTAAAACCGTCCCCTTTTAATAATGTTTCTTAGAGAAAAGGAGCCAGACTTTACAAGGTAAAGCAAAACGATATATCGCACCAAACAGGTGGGCGTAGGGACGGTCCATGAACAACATCTACTTCGTCGGTACTGCCGGAAGCGGCAAGAGTACAATGGTCGGGGCATTCAAGAGATGGCTCGATGACAACGAGATCGACTCGATAGTGGTCAACCTGGATCCCGGGGCGGAGAAACTTCCGTATGTGCCAGATGTCGATATCAGGGAGTGGATAAATCTGGATGAGGTCATGTCGCAGTACGGTCTCGGACCGAACGGGGCGCAGATCGTGGCGGCGGATCTGATGGCCGTCAACATCAAGAAGGTCTCGGACATCCTCGACACCATCGACACCGACTATGTCCTCATAGACACCCCCGGTCAATTGGAACTCTTTGCTTTCAGGGAGTCTTCGAACGTCGTCATCAGCGCCCTCGGTAAGCAGAGGTCGATGATCGCATATCTCTCCGATCCGACCCTGTACAAGAGTGCCAACGGATTCGTATCCGCCATGACGCTCGCATCGCTGGTACAGTTCAGGCTGAACATGCCCATAATCAATCTTCTGTCGAAATCGGACGTCCTGAAAGAGGAGGAGGTGGACAGGATCCTCGATTGGTACAACAATCCGGATACGCTTTACGGCGACCTCCTGGACGAGGACAGCAATCCGGAATCCGTTATCGGCATGGAGCTTTTCAGGGCCCTCGAGGATTCCGGGATATTCGGCGAGATGCGTGCCGTCTCAGCATCCAAGGAGATAGGTCTTCCGGAGATCTATGCCGCGGTCCAGTTGCAGTTCCACGGCGGAGAGGATGCGGACAGGGAGAACTGATCAGACCGACCCTGTCTGTCTCAGATATGCCAGGGTCAGGTCGTTGGTGCCGCTGTCGGCCCTCATGACCCTCTGGTATCCGTTGTTGAACAGCCTGCGCCTGGCGGCGTATAGCTGATCCTTCCCTTTCACGGAATCGTATTTCGCATAGGATACGTTGTGTCCCTGTATGAACGTCCCACGGAAAGGTTCGTTGATCGGGAAGTCGTAACGTGACGTCGCCAGGGTGAACACCGCCCTTATCTGGGACATGCGGGACGGACTCATCTTACCGATGGAATTGAACTTTGTCCCGGCCACGGGCTCGCGGGCATAGATGTCCGCTCCGCAGCATCTTCTGTCGGCGGTTTTGAAGAATGCATCCGTCAGTTCTTTCGGGGAGTGTTCCGGCCCTATAGGTCCGGTCCCGGCAATCACCGACAGTCCTGCGGAAACAAGATTGTCGATGGTCTCCAGGCGTTTCTCCTCCTTGATCTCGGTATCCATACCCTCTCCAATCCTGCAGGAGTGGTATGCCCCGTAGGTGCCTGCCTTTTTCAATATGCGGCACTCGTCGGAAGTCACGTCGCGGGTGTTTACGTATATCTGGGTCCCGCGTTTTGCGGTGTCCTTTACGATGCCGACCCTTCTCGCCAATTCGTCTATGTCCGTATCCCCGATGGTCATGAGACTTATCCTTCTGACGTCGGAGAACGCATTGAGCTCCTGCACATATCTTACGAGTACGGAGTCCTCGATCTCGAAGAATCTGGCGGATGTCACCCCTTCCGCATAGCTGCAGAACCTGCAGTTGCACGGACACGGTCCGGTGGAGACATCGATCTCGGCGCATATCTGTCCCGTATCCCCGCATTCGGCGCGGGTCAGTCTGTCAGCCAGGGATATGGCGAGATTGGCCACAGGCGACCTGTCCCTGAAGGTCAGGAGGTATTCGCATTCGCTGGGCTCCAGACGTTCCTTGTAGAATCCCTTGGAAAGCATGTCGGCCGCTCTGCTGTCGATTGACATGACCCAGATGAATGCAGACCGACGTATAATCATGACGTTCGGTCTGAAAGGGGGAGGGGCATTGCCCCTCCGTTCTTATCAGCCGTACAGGTAGGTGGGCGGAGCCTTTACCTTGTTCCTGTCGGTGTCGAGCACCTTCTCGCGGGCGGCGTCGAAGTCCTCGGGCATCACGATGTCGCGGTCCGCCCTGATGGCGAGCATACCTGCCTCGGTGCAGATGCTCTTGATCTCCGCTCCGGAGACACCTTCCGTGGCCTCGGCCAGTTTCTTGGGGTCCACCTTCTTGGAGACATTCATATGTGCCAGATGGATCTTGAATATCTGCTGTCTGCCTTCCACGTCGGGTAGGCCGACCTCGATGATCCTGTCGAACCTTCCCGGTCTGAGCAGTGCGTCGTCGAGGATGTCGGGCCTGTTGGTGGCCCCTATGATCTTCACATCCCCGGTGGGGGTGAACCCGTCCAGCTCGGAGAGCAGCTGCATGAGGGTCCTCTGGACTTCCCTGTCCCCGGATGTGGCGACGTCCGCCCTCTTGGCACCGACGGAATCGAGTTCGTCGATGAAGACTATACTGGGGGCCTTCTCCTTCGCAAGCTCGAACAGCTCGCGTACGAGCCTCGCTCCTTCTCCGATGTACTTCTGGACCAGTTCGGATCCGACCAGCCTGATGAATGTGGCCTTGGTGGCGTTGGCAACAGCCTTGGCCATGAGGGTCTTACCGGTTCCGGGAGGACCTACCAAGAGGACTCCCTTCGGCGGTTCGATACCCACCTTCTTGTAGAGTTCGGGCCTGTTGAGGGGGTCCTCGACGGCCTCGCGGAGCTCCAGCATCTGTTTGGAGAGCCCTCCGATATCGTCGTATGTGATGTTGGGCTTATCTATGATCTCGGCCCCGGTGACCACCGGGTCGAGGGGAGCGGGGAGGACTTCCATGACGGCGAGGGACTGCTTGTTCAGAGTGACCCTCGATCCGGGGATGAGGTCCTTCTCGTCCACATACTGCGACACCGATACGACGAAGTCGGGTCCGGTGGAGCTTTTCACCACGACCTTATGGTCGGGGAGGACATCCCTGAGGGATCCTATCACCAGCGGAGGGCTTTTGAGCCTTTCCAACTCTCCTCTGATGCGTGCGACGTCCTTCTGAAGTCTGAAAAGTTCGCTCTCCGAGTAACGTTTCTCGTTCTCGGCGTTCTGAAGGTCCTGCATGAGATGAACGTTCCTGTCTTCCAGGGTGACGATCTTAGCCTTCAATTCCTCTATTTCGGAGTCCTCGGGCATATTAAACGGCACCACAATCGCTTCCATTTAAAAATAGCTTATCCTAACATTTTAGATAGTGGGTGACGGGATACATTCCCGCATCATGTAGGAAATCGTAAGTCTGGGTCATTCATATTGCTCTTAAACGGCCGTAAACTCCCCGTGTCGAAGTTCCAGGGTATTTCAGTTAGTTTTAAGAAGAGCCGTAACTATGGGAAAAATATGATTTGCGAGATGTGCGGCAGAGATGTCCCGACGACCCGCCCTATGATGGTCGAGGGATCGAAGCTCAATCTCTGTCCCAACTGTATGAAGTTCGGGGACGACTACAAGGCCCCCAGGGACGATACCGGCTCCCCTGCCACCAACAGCACGGTCATCCAGCAGAGGCTGGAGAAGCGCGAGAGGCGTATGCAGACCAAGGACATCTACGCCGGTGCGGCCACCGTCGAGATTGTCGACAACTACGGAGAGGTCATCCGCAAGGCCCGTATGAAGAAGGGCATGGATATGGAGGAGTTCGCCAAATCCATCAGCGAGAAGAAGGGGACCCTCGTCAAGGTGGAGTCCCAGAACCTCGTACCGGACGACAAACTCGTCGCCAAGCTGGAGAAGGCCCTCAATATCAAGCTGAAGGAGACCGTCCAGTCCGGAGGCCAGGTCAGCGGCGGGGCCAAGTCCCAGACGATGACCCTCGGCAATTTCATAAAGGTCGAGAAGAAGTAAGCGCTTCCGGAAAACCCCTTCAACCCTTTTTGACGGAATTGGCATAGACCTTTTCCGTCAGTTCTTTCACATCGGCCCCCGAGTCCCTCAGGACCAGGAGGGCCGCCACCGTCGTCTCCACGCCGAGTTTCTTGCGGACGGAGTTGCATTCGGCTATGAATTTCCCCTTGTTGCTCCATCCGTATTCCCCGGACAGTGCGACAAGTTCCGGGAACATGTCCCCCGTCTCGATCCCCGAGGCCTTTCCGGCAGGGGTCTGGGTCTTTACCTTCTTCATCTTGGCCGCCACCGCATTCCTGACGGCATCGGTAGGGCGGTAGGCGATGGGGACCTGGAGCGACGAGAAGTCCTTTCCGGGCTTCAGGTATCCGTTGGACGAGACCATGGCCTTCTCCTCAATCAGGACCTGCATGAGTGCGGAGGCTTCCTTGGAGGACATCCATTTGACGTCCAACGTGACGTACATGGTGAATTCCTTGGGTGTGACGACGTCCTTCCCTATGCTGCGGAAGAATGCGGCCGCACATACGTTCAGTTCGTCCGACATTTCGTTTCCCTATCAAAGCGCCCTTATTTTTTAGTTGCTCCTCGCGCACGCGTGCGTTATTAGTAGTTTTTACTAACATTAAAGGAAAGCTTTATAGCCGACATCCGTGTACGTCGTTCTCATTCAGTATGGTGACCTTATGAAATACACTAGGTTTGAAAAGGCTAGGATCATCGGCTCCCGCGCGTTGCAGATCTCCTATGGCGCACCTGTCCTGGTCGACTATCCTAAGGATATGCTTGACCCTATTGACATCGCCATGCTGGAATTCGACAAAGACGTGATTCCGATCACGGTTGTCAAGAACTAAAGAGGAATCTAAATGAGCGACAACGACGACGTTCAGATTATCGACGGCGAACTCCTCGTACCCGAGGACGTTTACCTCACATCCGGTGTCCATATCGGAACCCAGTACAAGAGCGCAGACATGAAGGATTTCATCTACAAGGTCAGGCAGGACGGACTCTATGTCCTGAATGTCAAGAAGACCGACGAGAGGATTAGGGCCGCTGCCCACTTCCTCGCCGGATTCGACCCCAAGAGGATCCTCGTCGCCTCCGCCAGGCAGTACGGACAGCGCCCCGCCAGGGAGTTCTCCAAAGCCATCGGAGCACCCGCCTTCGCAGGCCGTTTCGTCCCCGGAACCCTTACCAACCCCATCAACCCCAGCTTCATGGAGCCCGATGTGCTCGTCGTCACCGACCCTGCCGCCGACAAGCAGGCTCTCGCCGAGGCCATGAACCTCGGTATCCCCATCATCGCCATGTGCGACGCCAACAACGAGACCCGCAACGTCGATCTCGTCATCCCCACCAACAACAAGGGAAGGCGCTCCCTGGCATGCATCTACTGGCTCCTTACCCGCGAGGTGCTCGTCGCCCGCGGAGACATCAAGGACCCCGCAGACTTCAAGATGGAGATCGAGGACTTCGAGGCAAAGTACTGAGGGAAAAGCCCCCGCAAGGGGGCACCCTCGGTATCATCGATAAAACCTATTACTTCCAACACCTATTGTTTTTCATGCGCATTCCGGCCGTAGCAGGGACGTTCTATCCGTCCGATCCCACAGTATTGAGGTCCCAGATATCCCAGTGCTTCAGGGAGGGTCCGGGGGAGCCGTGCGGATGTTCCGGCAGAAGGGCCGTTTCCGCCGTCCTGTCGCCTCATGCGGGCTATCTATGCTCCGGGACCTGTGCCGCCTATTCTTTCAAATCCATAGCCGAGGACGGGCTTCCGGAGGCCTATATCGTCATCGGTCCCGACCACTACGGTGTGCCTTACGAGAGCGTCATGTGCAGCGAGGAATATGTGACGCCGTTAGGTCGCTGCGAGGTCCATGAAGACATAGCGATGAGACTGAGGGAGCTCATACCGGACGATGTGCGTGCGCATACAAGGGAGCACTCCGTGGAGGTGGAGGTGCCCTTTATCCAGTACATCGATCCGAAAGCCAAGATCGTCCCCATAATAATGGGGCGGCAGAGCATGCGGTCCGCAGAACGTCTGGCACAGTCTGTGAAGGCGGCCTGTTCCGGCCACGATGTCGTTATCATAGCCTCCAGCGACCTGGTTCATTACGTCCCCAAGCCGTATGCGGACGAGATGGATTCGATGTTCATGGACGCCGTCGCCTCGGGAGACGTCTCCTCGGTCTACAGGCTGGTGGAGAAGGAGAGGCTGTCGGTCTGCGGTTATGGCCCCATAGCGGTGGCGATGATGCTGTCCGGAGGCAGGATAGAGGTCTTGGATCGGACGGACTCCTTCGAATCCATAGGATACGACCGCAATTCGGTGGTCGGGTACGGTTCCGCCGTGATGTACAAGTCTTGAATAGAATGTGCCAGATGGCCGTGTCCGGTCATCCGATGAAAGATGACCGGGCTAAGTTGTTTTCAGATACGTTTGAGGTATCTCAGGTTAGGCTCGTAGATGACGCCTTTGTCCATGAGGGTGTTGGTGATCTCCTCGAGCTCCATGCTGGATATCCCTTCCTGTTCGGCCCTTCTCTCCAGGTCGTCGCGGGGCGCTCCTTTGCCCTCGGTGTCGAGTTCCGTGAGAAGTTCGAGCACGATCTCCTCCTTATCCTCCGAATCGTCCCCGGACGACTGGGGTTCGAGATCGATCTCCTCGGGGTTCTCGGACAGGTCCTCGGGAAGACCCAGATCAACGTTCTTGTCGGGGAGGAGGGTCCTGAGGGCAGCCTGTATGGATTTGAGGAACATGGCCGAGTCCGGCATGCCGTATTGTTCCAGTGCCAGACTTATCCCTTTGGCGGACAGCTCGGAGAAACCTTCCTTGGTCAGCCCTGCGACGGACTTGTCGATGGTCCCCATGGCGGTCTTCATGTCGACCAGTCTCTTCCATGTGGATCTGGCGGTGTCGAGGAGCCACTCTCTCTGGGTGTTCTCATCGATGGGGATGATCCTCTCCGGACGTACTGACACATATGTCCTCTGGTCTTCCGTGGTGTAGGATTTGACCTTTCCGACCACGGCGACGAGGCACGGGGGTTCGATGTCCACCATGGCCGCCGCCGCTTCCGGCTGATACCTGCCTATGTTGATGTAGACGGTGCCGCTGGCCACGTCCTGTATCCTTCCCCTCCACAGGGGTTCCTCGGGAGACCCTACGTTCTCCTTCTCCGTCAGGACCCCTGCTATGAGGACCCTGTTGATCATGGCGCCCAGTCTGCTGAGCTGGTAGGACGGCATCTTCTCCGCCTCTGCCTTGATCTCGTAAGATGCGGTGTTCAGCTCGGAGGAGAATACCCTCCAGGCCGTCTCTCTGGTTCCGGCGCTCACATCGATCCCTCCACTTCTTCGTAAAGTTTCTCAGCCTCGGACTGCACGTCCACGTTGGATATGTCTGCGGAATGGACGATCATCTGCGGTCCGAAGTCGTCGGTCATCACATTCCCTTTGACGGTGACCTTCTTCAGGATCAGTATGCTGGCCATCTTGTTGGCCACGGCACCCATGTCACCCTTGGTCTTGGAGATCTCCTCCGCCTGTTCCAGTGTGATGCCTGTGATCTTCTCCGTCTCCGCCCTGCCGATGACGGCGCTGATGGCACCGGTCCCGTCGTCAACGGTGGCCTTCAGTCTGAGGTCCATGACGGGTTCGATGTGTCCGTGGATGGTACATTCGTCGGAGAGGACGGAGCGGTTGCACTGCGGGCATCTCCTGATGAGGCCGCTGCCGGTCCTCAGATCGACTATGGTCCCGGTGATTGATATGTCGAGGCCTCCTCCGATCCTGACGACATCCTCCACCGTCTTTTCGGTGGTGCCGTCCGCTATCTCGCCGAAGTCCTTGTCGGAACGTTCCACTTCGGTGTTGTCCCCGAGGTTGAGCTGAGGTATGCCTTTCCATGCGCGGATGTAGGCGTTCTTGGCGCATATGACCTCCCCGTCCTTCAGACCGAAGTCCTTCCAGGCGGTGAACTGGATCCTTCCGGTGGAATCCGCCATCATCCCGCCCCATATGGTCTTCTCCTCGCCTTTGACGTTGATGACCCTGGATGCGATCTCCGACACCTTCCCGGTGACGGTGCAGTTCTTGGTCTGTTCGGTGATGTTGCCGATGTCCATCTCCTGTGCGGCGGAACCGGCGGAACGGGACACGTTGTCGAAGGTGACCTCGGTGTTCGGTTCAACCTTTCCGCGGCTCCCGATGTTGAGTTGGACCTGGTCGCGCCATTTCTTCGTATATGCGTTGCGGAACGTGTAGACGGAGCCCTTCTCGTATTCCCCGGAATCGCTCCATATGGTGAACGGGGTCGTTCCGGTGTCGTCCCCGGCTATACCGGAGATGATGGTCTTCTCGACGCCCTTCGCGTTGATGGTCCTCTTCTCTACGAAGACCATCTTGGCGACGACGGTGACGTTCATCTCGGTGCCTTCGAGTTCCGCAACCTTCTTGGTCACGTTCTGGCCGCCGGTGAATGCGTTGGCCGGACGTGTGTTCCCCAGTTTCTTGAGGATCCCGCTCTTGGCGGAATCCACGGGGATGCGGTATGTGTTGATGTAGGTGTCGACCTCCTTGCGGATGGTCGCCTCGTCCACCTTTCCGTCCAATGCGTCGTAGAGATCCTTGACGATCGGCTCTATGTCCATGTTCTCAAAATTATCCATTTTTCAGGCCTCTTCTTTCAGTATACTCTGAGGCGGTTTGTTGCCTTTTTCGCGTGGTCCGAAGGACATCCCGCGCTGGAAAATCACCATGCCCTGTGAGTATTTGAGCCCTCGTATTGCATGCAGTCATACGGTCCCGGATGTATGTCTGATACCCGTTCCTTAGAAGAGGGACATGCCGTCGTCGGACAGGAAGAGGTTCTTCACGGAAGGTGTCCCGGCAGTGGGGGACGCACACACGCTGGCACAGTATCCTTTCGGGGCCTTGAGCTCATGGATTGTCCATCCGGGACGTTCCATCACGAACTCGCTGCGATGGGGTTTGGCGATCTCGAACGACCCCGGGTCGAGCGAGAGGTTCTTGCCGAGGGCCTTCAGGTAGCTCTCCTTACCAGTCCACATGCGGCAGGCCGCCACCCTCCTCCATCTGCCGCTGCCGTTTATGATGGACAGCTCTTCCCCGGTGAACATGAAGGGGAACGTCCCGGCGTCGAGCGAGGATGCCCTTGCCAGATCCACTCCGACGGGTTCGTCCGATACGGCGATTATGGTGTAAGACCCGGAACGGGCTATGCTGAACGGGGGTCCTCCTGAGAAGGACGGCTTCCCGAAGCGGTCCACCTTGAGCCTTCCCTTGACATCGTACTCGTTACGGACGTATTCGATGAGCATGCCGGACCCTGCGGAGCGGGCACGGTCCTCGGGACTGCCGTACGACAGGACGTTCATGGCCCTGTCCTTCGGCAGGACGGTCAGCGAGTTGACCAGTATACCGCCGTTGAGAAGCGGCGATATGTCCAAGAAGTAGCAGTCCAGCACAGAGCATGAATCGCGTTCATGCCTAAAATATTCCCACTCCCGGGACCATTATATTTAAGAAGAGGAAACCAATAAGCGAATATGGTTCCAAAGAAGAAGATCGATGAGATTCTGGACGGTTACGATCTGAGCAAGCTCACTATTGCGACCCTCTGTTCCCACTCGTCCCTGCAGATCTTCCACGGTGCCCGCAAGATGGGGTTCAAGACCCTCGGGCTCGTCACCAAGAACAATCAGAAAATCTACGATGCGTTCCCTCTCGCCAAGCCCGACAGGTTCGTCAGCTACTCCGACTACGACGATATGGAGGAGCGCGCCGGGGAGCTTTTGGACGAGAACGTCGTCCTCATCCCCCACGGGTCGTTCGTCGAGTACATGGGGGCCAAGAAATTCGAGGACTTCGCCGTGCCTTCGTACGGGAACCGTGCCGTGTTGAACTGGGAGTCCGACAGGGACAAGCAGAGGTCGTGGATCACCTCCGCCGGAGCCCCCATGCCCCGCCTCATCACGGATGCCCGCGAGATAAAGGAGCCTGTCATGGTGAAGTACCATGGGGCCAAAGGGGGCCGCGGGTTCTTCATCGCGAAGGACTATCCGGACTTCAAGATGGGGATAGACAACAGCCAGCCCTACACCATACAGGAGTACTGCCTCGGAACCAGGTACTACCTCCACTTCTTCTACGACCCTCTCAAGACGGACGGATACAGGATAAAGCAGGGCGGATCCCTGGAACTTCTGTCCATAGACAGGCGCGACGAGTCCAACATCGACGAGATGTACAAGCTCGGCAGCATCGAGGACGCCAAGAGGCATGGCCTCTACCCGTCCTTTGTCGTGACCGGGAACACCCCCGTCGTCATCAGGGAGTCGCTCCTTCCCAAGGCGTTCGAGATGGCGGAGAACATAGTCAACCGCTCCTACGAGCTGTTCGGCGGCATGTGGGGGCCGTTCTGTCTCGAGACCGTGGTCAACGACAAGCTGGAGTTCAGGATCTTCGAGATCTCCACCAGGATCGTCGCCGGGACCAACCCGTTCATCAACGGTTCCCCGTACGCCGAGATGATCTACCCCGGCATGAGCACGGGGGCCAGGATGGCCATGGAGATCCGCGACGCAGTCCAGGTCGGAAAGCTCAAGACCCTGATATCCTGACCTTCCGACATCTGGGACATTTCCCGAGGGAGGGGTCTTTCCCTCCCCCTGTCCGCGAAACGTTCGTTTTCAGCGGCGGCCGGTAGACGTTTGTACAAACGGCCTTTGCGATTCCGGCCTTATGTCGGACATATGTACGGCCCAATAGTCCTTGGTTTTCGTAACTTATATAATGCCCCTCTTTAATCCTCGGGAAAAGAGGGGCCAATATGGTTTACGTTTCGAAGAGAATCCAGGAGATCCCGGCATCCGGGACCATCGCCATCTCTAATCTGGTCAGCGATCTGAAGGCACAAGGCATAGACATCGTCTCGTTCTCCATGGGGGAACCGGACTTCGTCACCCCGTCCAACATCATAGAAGCGGCGAAGGAATCTCTCGACAGCGGATTCACCCATTACACACCCAGCACCGGGATCCCGGAGCTCAAGGAGGCGATCGCCAACACCGTCAGAAGGGACAACGGCATCAACGTGTCCTCCATGAACGTGCTTGTCACCCCTTGCAAGCAGGCCATATTCATGACCGCCCTGACATATCTGGATCCCGGGGACGAGGTCATCCTCCCCGACCCCGGATGGGTCACCTACGAGGCCGTCATAAAGCTGTGCGGAGCGAAACCCGTCTATGTGCCCCTTTCCTACGACGACGGTTTCATACTCAGTCCCGAGAAGGTGGAGGCCGCTGTCACCCCCAAGACCAAGATGATCATCCTCAACACCCCCGCCAATCCGACCGGGTGCGTGCTCCCCGAGGACACCATCAGGGCCATCGCGGAGATCGCCGTGAAACACGACCTCCTCATACTCGCCGACGAGATATACGAGCACGTGATCTATTCCGGAAAGCACTTCTCCGTGGCATCCATGCCCGGCATGATCGACAGGACCATCACCGTATCCGGTCTTTCCAAGACCTATGCCATGACCGGATGGAGGATCGGATGGGCCATCAGCTCCGTCGACAACATCAAGAACATCAACAAGCTGCAGAGCCACTCCATCTCCTGCTGCGTGTCCTTCGCCCAGGAGGGTGCGGTCGAGGCGCTCAAGGGGACCCAGGAGCCGATGCACGACATGGTGGCACAGTTCAAGAAGAGGCGCGACCTGGCCTACGACCTCCTGACGGAGATCAAAGGCATAGAGTGCCAGAAGCCCGAGGGCGCATTCTATCTCTTCCCGAAGTACGACGCCAACATCCATTCGGTGGATCTTGCGAAGAAGATGCTGACCGACGCCCACGTGGCCATCACCCCTGGAGCGGCCTTCGGTCCCCACGGGGAGGGATTCTTCAGGATCTCCTACGCCACCAGCGAGGACCAGATCCGCGAAGGGTTCAGCAGGATCAAGAAGTTCATGGCGGACCTCTGAGCAGGTCCGCCGGCCCCTATCAAACCCGTTCCTTCTCCATTCCCATCCATACTTTCTATAACGCGCCTACGCGTACGCGTTTCAATCGCAAACATAAAAATAAAGGATGGATGATAGTCGTGCTCGTTACGTCCAATCAAGGACACTCAGGGATCCAAATGAGCAGGAAATTATTCACCGTCGGCCCCGTGAATGTGGCGGACGACACGCTTAAGGCAATGGACAGGCCCATGATCACCCACAGGTCGAAGGAGTACAAACAGCTCCATGCCGATATCGAGGAGAAGCTCCACAAGGCCCTCGGCACCGACAACGACATTTTCATGGTGGCGGGATCCGCCACCGTGCTCCTGGAAGGGTCCGCGAGGAATGCGATCGCGAAGCACTCCCTCGGATTGACGTCCGGTTCTTTCGGAGACAGGTCCATCGAGGTCGCCACCTCCAACGGGAAGCAGGTCGACGTCGTCAAGGTCCCTATGGGGAAGGCCGTCAAACCCGCCGACATCGCCGGAAAGGTCACCAAGGACATCGAGGCCGTCCACTGGGTCAGCAACGAGTCCTCCACGGGAGTGTATTGCGATTCCGTCGCCCTCGCCAAGGAGGTCAGGGACCAGAACCCCGACTCCCTCGTCATGATCGATGCCGTCACCTCCATGTTCGCCATGGATCTGAAGTTCAAGGACGTGCAGCCCGACTCCGTCGTGTTCGGAACACAGAAGGCCCTCGCCCTGCCTCCCGGACTCGCATTCGTCGTGGTCTCCCCCGAACTCATGAAGAAGTCCGAGAAGATGGAGAACAAGGGGTTCTATACCGATTACGTCAAACTCAAGGAGAAGAACGATGAGAACTACGCCCTCACGACCCCTCCCGTGTCCCTCATGTACGGTGTCGACTACCAGCTCGACAAGATGCTGAAGGAGGGGATGGCCACCCGTTACAGAAGGCATCAGGAGATGGCCGACATGGTCCGCAAATGGGCCGACGAGAGGATGCAGGGGGTCTTCCCGGAGGAAGGCTACTGTTCCAACACCATCGGGGTCATCAAGAGGGGCGACCTCGACTTCGACAAGTTCCATTCGATCATCAAGTCCAAGGGGATGGAGATCTCCAACGGATACGGTGACATCAAGAAGAGCACCTTCAGGATCGGCCACATGGGCGACCTCACGAAGGACGACATCAAACAGCTCCTGTCCGTCATGGACGAAGCCCTCGAGGAGATGAAGCAGTAAATGGCAAAGATTCTTGTTTCCGATAAACTCAGCAAAGACGGTCTCGACATCCTCGAGGCCTCCGGCATCCCGGTGGTCATGAAGCCCGGAATGACCGAGGACGAACTCTGCAAGGAGATCGTCGACTACGACGCACTCATCATAAGGTCCGGCACCAAGGTGACCAGGAAGGTCATCGATGCGGCCAAGAATCTTCGCGTCATCGGACGTGCAGGGGTCGGTGTGGACAACGTCGACATCCCCTATGCCACCGAGAAGGGTATCCTCATCATGAACACCCCCACCGCGAACATCCTGTCCGCGGCAGAGCACACCTGCGCCATGATCCTTTCCCTGGCCAGGAACATCCCGTTCGCCCACTCGTCTATGCACGAGGGCAAATGGGACAGGTCCAAGTTCACCGGGGTCGAGCTGAACGGGAAAGTCCTCGGTATCATCGGCGTAGGCCGTGTGGGAGGCGAGGTCGCCAAGAGGCTCAAGCCCTTCAACATGACCATGGTGGGGTACGACCCCTTCCTGCCGAAGGAGGTCGCAGACGAGATAGGGGTCAGGCTGACCACCCTCGAGGAGGTCATCACCACCGCGGACTTCATGACCATCCACACCCCGCTTCTGCCCTCGACCCGCAACATGATCTCGCTGGAACAGTTCAAGATGATGAAGCCCAACGCAAGGCTCGCCAACGTGGCCCGCGGAGGCATAGTCAACGAGGACGACCTCTACACCGCCCTCCACGACCACATCATCGCAGGTGCCGCCTTCGATGTATGGTGCAACGAGCCCCTGACGGACGCCGAGAAGAAGCTCCTCGAGCTGGACAACCTGGTCACCACCCCGCACCTCGGGGCCAGTACCGTCGAGGCCCAGGAGAGGGTGGCCGTCGATATCGCCAACTCCGCCGTCAAGTACCTCAGGGACGGAATAATCACCAACGCCATTAACGCACCCCGCGGAAAGCTCACCCCGGAGACGGCCCCCTACGTGCCTCTCGCGGAGAGCATGGGCGAGTTCATCCACCAGGCCGTAGGGAACCAGCCCATCGAGGAGATGGAGGTGGTCTACTACGGCGGTCTGTCGACCATGGACAGCAAGATCCTCACCGTATCGGCCGTGAAGGGACTCATAAAGGGCATCGTCGGGGTCGACGGCGCCAACATCATCAACGCCCTCCCCGTCGCCAAATCCAAAGGCATCGACGTCAAGGAGTCGAAGACCGACAAGGCCACCAGCTACTCCAACCTGATAGAGGTCAAGATCATGTCCGCCGGGAAGGCCTCCTGCATCCGCGGTACCGTCTTCGGAGAGGAGCCCAGGCTCGTCAACTACAACGGTTACGCATTCAACGTCCCCCTCGCGGGAGACATGCTGTTCGTGACCTACAAGGACACCACCGGTATCGTCGGCAAGGTCGGCAGCGTCCTCGGTGCCGCAGGGGTCGACATCCAGCAGATGGCCGTCTCCACGAAGAAGGGTTCCGACAAGGCCATGATGGTCCTCATCGTCGGCAAGACTGTGGATCAGAAGATAGTCGACGAGATCGCCAAGGCCGTCAACGGAGAGGCGAAGTTCGTAGAGCTCGCGGACAACTGACGGCGGTGCGACCATGATCACCGTAGACAACCTGACACTCGCCATCGAGAACAGTATCGACGACGGCAACGGTCTGTCCCAGGAGGAGGCATACGACCTCGCCCAGCACGTCCTCAACTTCTTCGGATACTCCGAGAGGATCATTGACAACGTCCTCGAGCCCGAAGACCGCGATGCGTTCTACATGATGGAGGATGCAGGCATCCTGTTCACCGAGAGGGAGGAGATCACCCTTTACGACGGCCGTGAATGGAGGATCCATTACTGGCTCTTCAACAGGGGGAGGATAAACCGCCTCATGGAGAAGAAACCCAGGGCCGCCAAGGTCATCGACGATTCCGAATCGATCTATAAGACCGAAGTCACCGACGATATGTGGGCCTGCAGGAAAAAGTCCGATGAATGACCTCTTCCCGTATCCCCTCAGACCCGGTCAGGACGGCATAATCCGTCTCATCAGGGATTCCGTGAGGGGCGGGAGGTGTGTGGTCCTCGAATCAGGCACCGGTACGGGGAAGACATCCGTCTCCCTGGCCGGGGCCCTCGAGGGCATATCCGGGACTGCGCGCAAGGTCGTTTTCCTTACGCGCACAAAGTCCCAGCAGAAGCAGGTGGCCGTCGAGGCCAGGGCCATAGGGGCCCGTACCGATGTGATCTGTATAGCCGTACAGGGACGCGGTCCAGCCACCTGCCCTATGATGCTGTCCGACCGCGATCTGTCGGACGGGACTTCGGAAGAGCTTTCCAAACTATGTGCCGAACTTAAGAAAGGCACTGGTCCGGCCGGGAAATGCTCCTACTTCGAGAACATAGGCAGCACCGAGGTCGAGGCGTGCATATCATTCATACGTGCCAGACATCCGGATCCCGAGGAATTCCGGGACTTCTGTGTGGCCAGGGGGATATGTCCGTACGAGACCGTCAAGAAGCTTCTCCCATACGCCAATGTGGTGAGTGCGCCCTATGCGTTCTTCTTCATCCCTGCCATAAAGAACCATTTCCTCCAATGGATGGGCGTCTCCGACCGCGAGGTCGTCGTCATCGTGGACGAGGCGCACAATCTCCCGTCATACCTGCGCGACAGTATGACATGTCGTTGTACGGCCCGTTCGTTGGATCTGGCGGATTCCGAGGCCGACAGGAACGGTAATCCGTTGCTTGTCCAGGACATTTCCTGCAAAGATATCGTCCAGCTCATGGGGGACATAATGGCGGACGCTCAGAAGGAGTATCTGAGACGCGAGAGCGACATGATCCCGCCCGACTATCTGGGTGAGGAGATGATGGTCCGTCTGGGTATGACCTCTGCCGGGGTACGCGACCTGGTCATGAGGCTGGCCGAGGTCGGCATCTCCATAGAGGAATCGAAGAAGGCCAAACGCAAACTCCCACGTTCCCACCTGTCTTCCCTGGCCGGGTTCATATATGCATGGATGTCGTTCGACAGCTATTCGCACGTATTCCTGGTATCGGGGGGAGACAACCCCTATCTGGAGGCATACTGTCTCGATCCCGGGGAGGCCGCCGAGCCTCTCAGTACATGTCTGTCTTCAGTGAGCATGTCTGGCACTTTGTCTCCGTTGAAGGATTATGCAGGCGAGATGGGTCTGGAGGATCCGGTATCGGAGGTCTTTCCTTCCCCGTTCCCGAAGGAGAATCTGGAAGTCTTCTACGTCAACGACGTATCCACGAAGTTCTCCGAGATAAACAGCGACGACGGGACATACGACCGTCTGAAGAGATACGTGGTGGACATAGTCGGGGCATCGGATCGCAGTACTGCGGTGTTCTTCCCCTCATACGGAGTCATGGAAAGGTTCGTGGAGGATAAAGTGCCAGACGCTCTCGGGAGAGAGGTCTACTTCGAGCGGAGGGGTATGCCGCAGTCGGAGTTGATGGAGCAGATATCGGATTTCCTCGGGAAGGAGGGCTCCGTGCTCTTCGCCGTCACAGGAGGCAGGGTCAGCGAGGGCTTGGATTTCCCCGGTAGGCAGCTGGAGCTGGCCGTCATAGTCGGGATACCTTTCGCCCATCCCTCCGCCAAGCAGGATGCGCTCATAGGGTACTGTCAGAACCGTTTCGGCAACGGCTGGGACATGGCTGTGAGGGTGCCGGCGGTCAGGAAGATGAGACAGGCGATCGGCAGACTGATCAGGTCCGAGGGGGACCGCGGGATGGCGGTGATCCTGGATAGAAGGGTGGCCTCGCTGGACGGTCTGGATGCGAAGCTGACCTCGGATCCTGTTGCAGAGGTACGCAGATTCTTCCAATCCCATTAAATAGGAATGCTTGGATAAGGCGGAGCATGGCAATAGCCGTAGACGAGGATGTAAAGCAGATGATCATGCGCGAGAAACAGGACTACCGTGTCTGTACTGCGTGTATGGGTCCCGCCCTCGTCCCTACGACCGTCAAACAGCCTAAGCCATCGGATACCCAGATACAGATCGGAGACAACGTCCTCTACATATCCCGCGTGCAGGCTCCGTACCTCGAGAGGGTGACGATGGATATGGTCTACGACGAGGACGAGATCGATTCCTGTCCTGCATTCTACAGCTATACGGAAAAGAAGAGGTCCAGGGATTACTGAATATCCTCAGTCGACCATTACCGCATTGTCTGCGCAGATCTCCGCCAGTTTCTCTATATCGCAGGCTTCGTAGAACTTCTGGGTCTTTTCGATGTCTGCTTCGGTGACCACCTTTTTGGGAAGTGCGGTGCACCCGGTGGAGGGCATGTTGGATATCTCGAAAGTCCCTATCTTCTGGGCGATCTCTATGATCTCCTGCTTGTCATACCCTATGAGCGGACGGAGGATGGTGAAATCCACCCCCTTCACCTCGGAACGTATGTTGAGGAGGGTCTGCGATGCGACCTGTCCCAGGGAATCCCCCATGACTATCGCACTGGCCCCGAGCTTCTGGCACAGTTTCTTGGCCGTAAGCTGCATTGCGTGTTTGCAGAGGACGCACTGATAAAGACTGTCCGCATTGTCCGCTATGGCCTTCTGGGATGCGCCGTGAGGTGCGACATAGAGCGGGATGTCCTTTCCGGTCTCCTCCCTTATGCGTGTCGCCAGCATCTTGGCGCGTTCGATAGGGCGGTCGTCGGCATACGGACGGTTGTCCATGTGGAGGAGGATAATGTCGGCCCCCACCTTCGACATGACGTATGCGGCCACCGGCGAGTCGATCCCGCCAGACATGAGACATACGGCCTTCATGTGTTGGTCCTTCCGTATTCGATGCCGCCGAGGAAATCGTCGGATGACTGGTATTCCTCGTCCTCGTTGAGCATAGCGTAGAGTGCCTTGATGAACTCGCGCAACTCCTTCACCTCGCTTTTCAGGTTCTTGACCTCCATACGGAGGTCTTTGAGTTCCCTTTCCTCCGGCTCCGTCATATCTTCACGTCCCCGTAGTCGTCCGCCAGCTTCCTGGGTTGCGAACGCCTGCACTTGGGGCAGTACAGGTTCTTCCCTTTCCTCTCCAGTTCGGTCTTGCACATGCCGCATTGTGCGCGGACGACCCCGAGGTGTACGTCTTTGGTGGTGAGCTGAAGGGAAGGCTTGGTGCTTATGACGCGGGCGCGTATGAGGTCCCCCCTCCTCACCTCGTCGCCTACGTTGTCGGTGTAGTCGGGGGATATCTTGGATACATGGAGGGTGGCGTCGGTGCTGCTGGCTATGGCCCTCCTATTGCCCTCTGCCACGAGTGCCGTGGCCGTGGCCATGGTCTTCCTCGTATCGTCGATGGTGGCATAGATTATGTCCCCCTCCTTCAGGATGTTGGGGGGATTCGGGGAGACGACCTTAGCGATGCTCTCGTTGTCGTCCAGAACGAGTGTCCCTAGTTGGGATGCGTAGATCTTCCCGTCCCTGACGTATGTGCCGTCGGAGGATACGTACTCCTCCTCGACTGCGATCTCGTCGCCCGGAAGAACCTGTCTGTCGGTCATGATGATTCACCTGAAATTGTCATTCTATAAGAACGGCGGCTATCTCCACCGTTTGTTTCGTCTTCGTATGGAATGAGAATGTATGCGGGATATCGTACTTATATATTTTATAAGAAGAGATGCGCCTCCCCTTCTCTTCTGTATATCCCATGAGGAAGTCCAGGGTGTTGGCCATGTGGATGGAGTAGACCCTCTCGGCGGATTCCATCGCCTTGTCCAGGAACGGACGGTCGGCGTTGCGTCTCTGGCTTCCGAACGGCGGATTCATGAGGACGGTGTCCGCACCTTCGCAGACATCCTTTACGTCAGACAGTTTGAAATCGATGTCCGCTCCGAAACATTCCGCACACATCCTTGCCGAGGCCAGGGCCTTCTCGGAGATGTCGTATCCCACGACCATTCCTGCACCCATGAGCCAGGCGGCCATGGAGAACATCCCCGTGCCGCATCCGAGGTCCATTACCTTCATGCCGGCTATGTCCCCTCTCCTGTAGGCGTCGAAGACGATCTCCGCAGCTATGGCCGCAGGGGTGGGATACTGTTCCAGGGAAGGATCTGGGTCTTCGAATCTGGGCACTTTCTCGAGAGCGATCTCGAGGTCCTTTCTCCTCATCACGCGGAGCGGATGTACGACCGCATTCATTAATCCTCCCCGGGACGTCTGTACCGACGTAACACATCTGACCAATTGACGATTGGTTTATCTATCTTATAACGATACGAATTCAATGTTGCACAAACGCAAGAATCGTTTGGGGGCATTCAACTGGTAAAGATCAAGAGAGCAATCATCAGCGTTTCTGACAAGACAGGCATAGTGGATTTCGCGAAACAGCTCGCTTCCATGGGAGTGGAGATAATCTCCACCGGCGGGACCTACAAGCTCCTGAACGACAGCGGAGTGAAGGTGGCGGAGGTCTCCGACGTGACCGGATTCCCCGAGATGCTGGACGGGCGTGTGAAGACCCTCCATCCTAACATCCATGCCGGGCTCCTCGCCCGCAGGGACAATCCCGAGCACATGAAGGCCATCAAGGAGATGAAGATCAAGCCGATAGACATGGTCGTCGTCAACCTCTATCCTTTCAAACAGACCGTTCTCAAGGAGGGCGCCACCTTCGACGACATCGTGGAGAACATCGACATCGGCGGCCCGTCCATGATCCGTGCGGCGGCCAAGAACTACAAGTCCGTCGCCGTCGTCACCGACCCGAACCAGTACGAGATGGTCATCGGGAACATGATCGCCAAGGACGGGGAACTCGACGAGAAGATCCTCGGCAGGCTCATGGCCCAGGCTTTCACGGTCACCGCCAACTATGATGCGATGATCGCCGCCAAGATGAACCCCATCCTCGGAAAGGACATGTTCCCCTCCTCCTGGCCCCAGCCTACGGAGAAGATGTGGGACCTCAGATACGGGGAGAACCCCAACCAGAAGGCCGCATATTATGCGGATCCGTTCACCACGGGCGTGACGATAGCCAAATCCAAAATCCTCCATGGGAAGGAACTTTCCTACAACAACATCATCGACATGGACAAGGCCATCGACATCGTCATGGATTTCGAGAGGCCCACCGCGGTCGTCATGAAGCATACGAACCCCTGCGGGCTGGCCAGCGACGATACGATCGCCAAGGCCTTCAGGACCGCCTACGATGTGGACCCCCTGTCGGCATTCGGCTGTGTCATCGCCCTCAACAGGACCTGTGACGTCGAGACCGCCAAGATGATCCACGAATATTTCGTGGAGGTCGTCGTCGCCCCCGATTTCGAGCTCGGTGCGCTCGAGGTCCTCAAGCTCAAGAAGAACATCCGCCTCGTCGAGACCGGCATGCCCATGGGGCCCCAGTACCGCGTAAGGGAGATGAAGACCAAGAGGACCCAGGGCGGACTCCTTGTCCAGACCGATGAGGACGTGCCAATCGACCCGAAGAACCTGAAGGTCGTCACCAAGCGTGCCCCGACGGAGGAAGAGATCCACTCCCTCCTGTTCGCATGGAAGCTGGCAAAGCACGTCATGTCCAATGCGGTGGTCTATGTCAGGGGAGAGCATGCCGTCGGTATCGGTGCAGGACAGATGAGCCGTGTCGATTCTGCGAAAATCGCCTCCTTCAAGGCCAACGAGCCCACCCAGGGGTGTGTGATGGCTTCTGACGCATTCTTCCCGTTCAGGGACGCCGTCGATGCAGCCGCCCAGGCAGGCATCACCGCCATCATACAGCCCGGAGGAAGCATCAGGGACCAGGAGTCCATCGATGCGGCCAACGAGGCCAACATAGCGATGGTCTTCACCGGATGCCGTGTCTTCAGGCACAGCTGATAAAAAAATCAAAACAGGGGGATATCCCCCCTGTATTCCAAATTGTTTCAATATCGATATTCAGTCGTCCTTGGGGTCGGAACGGGCGTTCCTTTCAGGTTCGCAGACTACCTCTGGCACAATGGGTTTTCCTTCTGCTTTCCTCTTCATGTGCCCTCCGGGTCCCCCTCTTGCGAGGTATGCTTTATCCACGCATTCCGGGTCGTCGCAGACGAATGCGGCGAACACGACCTGAGTGCAGGTCTTTCCGCAGAATTCACATTTGTACTGGCTGAAGTCTAGCATATGTTCCGTAATAGGATAACGGGTAAATAGTGGTTTACTCGACGTCCATCGAGAAATGGGTCGATTTCACGGAATGTGTCAGTGCTCCGAGGGATACGATGTCTGCACATCCAGCATATTCTATGGCGGTCTCGGGGGTTATGTTGCCGGAGGCCTCCACCAATATGTCGGGATTGATCTTCCTGAGGTCTTCTCTGAGGCGTTTTACCTCTTCCGGGGAGAAGTGGTCCCCCATGACGATGTCCGCACCGCACTTCGCGGCCTTTATGCCTTCATCGTGGTCCAATACCTCGATCTCCACAGGCACCCCTTCCGGTACATCTTTGATCTTTGCCGCTATGGCATCCATCCCGCCGGCGGCCGCTATGTGGTTGTCCTTGACCATGACCATGTCATAGAGTCCCATACGGTGAGGCCATCCTCCGCCTAGCGCTATGGCCTTCTTCTCGAAATACCTGAATCCGGGGGTCGTCTTCCTGGATCCGGCGACTCTGAGGTCGGGGTCCAAGGCGTGTATCTTCTCGGATATGGAACGGGTTATCTCGGCGATCCCGCTCATCCTCATGAGGAAATTCAGAGCGGTACGTTCGCACGTCATCAGGGATCTAAGGGGGCCGGAAGCTTCTATGACGACCGTCCCTTTCTTCACCCTGTCCCCGTCTTCTACGAAGGTCTGGCACTTTACGCCCATGATCGAAAACACCGTCACCGCCTCGTCGATCCCGGCCACTGTCGAGTCGGATTCGCAGGTGATGACGGCTTTGCCGTCCCTGTCGGGGAGGAATATCTGCGACGTCAGATCGCCGCTTCCGACATCCTCCTCGAGGAACGGGCGCAGGTCGGGGGCTCTCATATGTCCAGCTCGAACGGGACGTTGGGCTCCGGCAGGATGACGTTGTAGTCTTCCAGATCGGGGAGGAACAGTTCCCTGGTCTCGGAGTGCATGATGACGACGTTCTCCGGGTCGCATTCCCTGATGAACTGGACGATCTGGTCGTGTCCCGCATGGGCGGAGAAGTCGAACTTCTGCACCTCGCAGGCCACCTTGACGACCTCGCCGTCGAGGTTGATGCAGCCCTGCTCCATGAGCATCCTTCCGTTGGTATCCTCGGCCTGGTATCCTACGAGGAGGATGGCGTTCTTCGGGTTGTCCTTGAGGGTCCTGAGGTAGGTGAGTACAGGTCCTCCGTCCAGCATTCCTCCGGTGGTGACGATGATCTGTCCTTCCACGGCCTTCTTCCTGGACGCGTTGTTTCTGATCTCGTTGAACGTCCTCTTGGCCGCCTTCAGGGACTTGGCGTTCCTGATGTACTCGGGATAGTCGAGGAACAGGTTGGTGACCGATCTTCCCATTCCGTCCACCCACATTTCGTAACCGAGGTTCTTCAGCAGGAGCATGATCTCCTGGGTCCTTCCGACTGCGAAGCAGGGGATGATGACGATGCCTCCCCTGTCGATGACTTCGTCGATCTTCGCGATGAATGCGTTGATGGTGTCCTCCTTCGGAGGGTGGTTCCTGCCGCCGTAGGTTCCCTCTATGAAGAGGTTCTTGCAATCGCGGGACCTCGCCCCGAGGACTAGCTTCTGGTCCTCGGTGTGGATGTCGCCGGTGTACAGGGTGCTGCTGTCGGCTTTGAACTCGAACATCGATGCTCCGGGAACATGTCCTGCCGAGTGGAGGGTGACGTCGATGTTTCCCAACTCGATGGTGTCTTCGAACGCCAGGGGCACCACGTGCTTCATGGTCCTCTCGATATCCTGCTGGGTATACGGAATGGGGTATCCCTCGGCCTTGGCAATCTTCAGGCTGTCATACATCATGAGCTCGGAGATCTCCGCACTCAGGGGTGTGGTGAACAGCTCGCAGTTCTGTTTTCCGCACACCGCAGGCACCATGCCGCAGTGGTCGAGGTGGCTGTGGGTGAGGAACATGTGGTCGATCTTTCCGGGAACGGGAAGAGGGTACTCCGGAGGTTTGGTCGGACTGACCCCGTACTCCATAAGCATGGTTTTTCCGTCACCTTCCATGGTCATTGCCATGCGTCCGACCATGTCGGCACCGCCTAAGAAGTTGAATTTCATTTTCATTGGTCTTACTCTCCTTTTCTTGCCTCTCTCGAGGGCCTGTGATAGAAGTCGGATGACTTCTGGACTGTAATATGTGCGACTAGCCCGTGGCTGCCGTTAATGTTCTTGCATTAGACGCTCTTATTATATTAATCTTTTAAAAAAGGCGTTTTCCGGAGTACCTCCGCAGGGACGTCGGCGGTCGGACGTCGATATCGTGCATTACAGCAGTGCCAGATTGTTAGAATGTCTTTCGATGTATGTATGTTGTCATAATGACCCAGGTGTGTAGGACACGTTTTCATAGCATGTCATGTTTGGAAAAAACGTCTCTTTACATCATATAGGACGGGGGGACAATGAGTATATATCCTTAAAAACAGTTATCTGGGTATGAATGGTTGGACTAAAGCGTTCGGCATCATCGAGATGATTGCCGCCGTCATTTTCATTATCGCCGTCATACTGGCAAAGTTTGACGACATGGCTATTGCAGCGATTTCGTTGAATGATTTCTTCGCTAACGACACATGCAAACTTCTCACCGAGGTGGCAGGAGGAGTCGCCATTGTAGGAGGGCTCGGATCCATTGTCACGGGGTCCAAATCCCGCTCTACTTTCAACTGTGTCCTCGGAGCCCTCGTAGCCCTTATCGGTGCTGTCTTCCTCATGGCCGCCGCAGGGGAGATCCAGTGGGTGGAGAGCAACGTCGATCTGTTCCTGACGGTCCTCTTCGCTATAACCGCCATCGTGGCCATCGCATTCACCGCATCAAGGAAGAGATATGTGGGCATCATCGTGTTCATAATCCTCTTCTTCCTCATTGTCGTGCTTAAGGGAAGGGATTTCGATGGCAAGATCGTCGAGATCCTCGGACACGGGTTCCCGCTCTATTGTTTCGCATCCGACATGTTCATGCCTGTCGTCGGAGCGATCCTCCTGTTCTTCATCGGACTGTTCGTGGTCCTGTACGCCATCAGGGAGGCCAAGGTCGCCGCGGCCGCCGCTGCAGCTGCCAAGGAGTCCGAGGAGCCGAAGGAGGAGACTCCCGCAGTTGTCACAGAGGAGGAGAAGCCCGCCGAGCCCGCACCCGCAGCAGTCGTCGAGGAAACTCCTGCAGAGCCTGCGCCTGTCGAGGAAACCCCCGTAGAGGAGACCCCCGCAGCGGTCGAGAAAGCCCCTGTCGCAGCCGCTCTTGCCGAGGAGGAGAAGCCCGCCGAGCCCGCCCCGGTCGAGGAGACTCCCGCAGAGGAAGAGATTCCCGAGATGCCTAAGGTCATGAGTTCCCAGGATGCAGCCGCAGAAGCAGCGGCCGTCAAGGCAGAGAACGAAGAAAGGCTTTCCGAGCAGCCCGCCCCGGTCGAGGAAGCCCCTGCCGAGCAGCCTGCTGTCGCAGGTGCGGCAGTCGCCGTCGACGAAGACGAGGGAGAGAACATCCCCGAGGAAGACTCCTCCGAAATCGATTCCGGAGACGACGACTACATGCTGTCTCTCGAGAATCTGGGTCTTGAGCCCGACACCCCTGAGACCTTCGTCAGGAGGGCCGCATGGAACAAGGGACTCCGCTGCAGGAGGGATTACGGCAAGTACAAGATCCCCGTGGCCTTCGTCAAGGGAAAGGTCGCCGTGTTCGTGGACGGAGAAGTCCCCATGACATCCAAGGACGAGACCCTCGCCAAGGAAGGCTGGACCGTCCTCCACTTCTCCGAGGCCGACATAACCGACGGTGTGGCGGAGGCCGAGGTCATCGTCAATGCCGTCAAGGAGAACACCAGGGCGATGAAGAAGAAGCGCAAGTCCACCAAGCGCTGATGAATACTCCCGGGGGACATCCCCCGGGACAAACCATTGTGCCAGGAGGTGTTTTCATATGTCGGACGGGGGGTCATCATCCAGTTCATCCATACAGGATTCCACGACGGACACCGTGGCACAGCAGACAGTCCGCAGAGACGGCAGGCGCAGTCCGTTCGAGGCTATTTTCGATCGTGACGGTCGGGTAGGCAAGGGCAAGGAATGCAGGATCCCCCAAAGCCCCGCTTCCGACCGTCCATAATTCCTTTCATTATTTCCGCTAAAAATATTAATAGCGTAATCGGTTGTCCGCATTAAATAACAGAGGCTGATAAGTTTGTTTTGCCCTGAATGCGGCTCAATGATGTTCCCGAAAGACGGAAAGTACAAGTGCGCTAGCTGCGGCCATGAAGAGGATGTAAGCGGAAAGGCGCAGGTCTACAAGACCGATTCTCAGAACAAGGAGATGACCATCATCTCCGAGAACGATGCTACTCTTCCGAAGACCCGCATCACGTGCCCTGAGTGTGGACATACGGAAGCATACTATGTCATCAGGCAGACCCGCGCCGCGGATGAGCCTGAGACCATGTTCTACCGTTGCTGCAAGTGCAACCATACCTGGAGACAGAACTGACCTCTGGACTGGAGAGAGATAGGATGTTCAAGGCAGAGATAAAATCGGATACCCTGAAGGGTATCGTCTACATCGTTTCGACGTTGGTAGACGAAGTGAAATTCACGATACACCCGGACTCGCTTTCCCTGAAGGCAATCGATCCGGCACATGTCGCCATGCTCGACATAACCGTGAGCAAGGATGCTTTCGAGAACTACTCTGCCGACGAGACCGAGATCGGGCTCGACCTCGACAAGGTGAAGTCCGTTCTCAAACTGGCAGGTCCCGGGGACAGCATAATCCTGGAGCACGACCCCGACCAGGGAAGGCTCACCTTCAGGATCGGTAACATAACCAGGCGCATGAGCCTGGTGGACACCAGCAGCATGAACGACCCCAAGGTCCCCCAGATCGAACTCGCCACCGACGTCAAGGTGAAGATCGACCACCTCAAGAAAGGGATCAGCGCGGCGGAGTCCATCTCCGACCACATCTCTCTCGAGGCGGATCCGGAGGGATTCGAGCTGGCCTGCGAAGGGGACACCGACCTTGCAAGCCTCAGACTCCCGGCATCCGACTTGGAAGGTCTGAAATCCGAGGGTAAGGTCAGCAGCCTCTACCCCCTCGATTACTTCTCCAACATCGTAAAGGTGATCCCTGCGGGAACCGTCGTGGACATCCAGTTGGATAATGACTATCCTGTGAAGATCCTGTTTGCGTTGGCTGACGGCAAGGCGGACGTCGTCTACTTCCTGGCGCCCAGGATCGAGAGCGACTGAGGCGTAAGAGATGAGCGACATAAGCGTCGGCGAGATCCAGAACATCGCGAACAGACTCAGACTCGATGTCGTGGAGATGACGACCGCGGCAGGGTCCGGGCACCCCGGAGGGTCCCTTTCCTCAGCGGACCTTCTGGCAACCCTCTACTTCCGCATCATGAACATCGACCCTGCCGACCCATACATGGAGGACAGGGACAGGTTCGTACTTTCCAAGGGGCATGCGGCCCCGATCCTATATGCGACACTCGCAGAAAGGGGATATTTCCCTACGGACGAACTCAAGACCCTCAGGCAGCTCGGTTCCCGGTTGCAGGGACATCCCGCCTACCGCGAGGTGCCCGGCATCGAGGTCACGACCGGCTCCCTCGGACAGGGTCTCAGCATGGCCTGCGGAATGGCATTGGCCGGAAAGATGGATTCCAAGGACTACCGCGTCTACTGTCTCATGGGGGACGGGGAGCTGCAGGAGGGGCAGAACTGGGAGGCGGCGATGTTCGCCCACAGGTACGGCCTCAACAACCTGATAGGTTTCGTGGACCGCAACCGTCTGCAGATCTGCGGGAACACGGAGGAGGTCATGTCGCTCGACCCTCTGCCGGAGAAGTTCAGAGCCTTTGGATGGAACGTCATCATAATCGATGGCCACAACATCCGTCAGATCATCGACGCCTGCGACAAGGCGGCGAGGTCCAAGAAGAATCCCACGGTGATCATCATGAACACCATCAAAGGGAAGGGCGTATCCTTCATGGAGAACAACGTGGACTTCCATGGAAGGTCTTGCAAGCCCGACGAGTATGCGAAGGCGGTAGAGGAGCTCAAGGCGGTGATACAGTGACAGGCGAGAAACTCGCACAGCGCTCGTACTACGGGAAGGCACTGGCCGATCTGGCGGAGAAGGACAAGAACGTCGTCGTCCTGGATGCCGACCTTGCAGGATCCACCAAGACAGGCAATTTCAAGAAGGTCGCCCCCGAGAGGTTCGTCGAGGTCGGTATCGCGGAAGCCAACATGATCGGGGTGGCCGCAGGCCTCGCCGCATCCGGCAAGACCGCATTCGCCTCCACCTTCGGAGTGTTCGCCAGCGGAAGGTGTTGGGAGCAGATCAGGATGGCAGTGGCCTATCCCAAGCTGAACGTCAAGATCGTCGCCACCCACTGCGGACTGTCCGTAGGTCCCGACGGGGCCACCCATCAGGCGTTGGAGGACATCTCCGTAATGAGGTCGCTTCCCAACATGACCGTCGTCGTTCCCTGCGACGCCTATGAGGCCTATGCCGCCACCATGGCGCTGGCCGAGATGAAAGGTCCGGCATACATGAGGATGGGTCGTTCCGAGTTCCCCGTCATCATGTCCCAGGATTGCAAGTTCCAGATCGGGAAGGCCACCGTTATGAGGGAAGGCGATGACGTTTCGATTATAGCCTGCGGGCAGATGGTCGGTGCGGCCCTCGAGGCGGCGGAGACACTCGCCTCGGAAGGGATAAGCGCCGAGGTGGTCAACATGTCCACCATCAAACCACTCGACGAGGAGGCGGTAAAGGCCACCGCATCCAAGACCGGTGCGGTAGTCACCGTGGAGGAGCACAGCATCATAGGAGGTCTGGGTTCCGCGGTAGCGGAATTCCTCTCCGAGAATCTTCCGACGCCCCTCGTCAGGGTCGGGACCCGTGACACGTTCGGTGAATCCGGGGATGCGGACGAACTGCTCAAGAAATACGGTCTTACAGCCTCCGACCTGGTGGCCGCGGCCAAGAACGCTATCAACAAGAAGAGATGATAAGATGAAGATATTCATAGACACTGCAAATCTCGACATGATCAAGGAGATCAACAGCTGGGGGATCCTCGACGGAGTCACCACCAACCCCAGTCTCGTAGCCAAGGAGAACACCGACACCCCCACCCGCGTCAAGGAGATCGCCAAGATCCTCGGAGACCGCCCCGTATCCGCAGAGGTCATGGCTCTCGATGCGGACGGAATGATAGCCGAGGGAAAGAAACTGGCCGCTATCGCACCCAATGTCAATGTCAAACTCCCCATGTGCATCGAGTCCCTGAAGGCTACCAAGGCCCTCTCCTCCGAGGGTATCGCAGTCAACATGACCCTTATCTTCGACCCTCTGCAGGCCCTCATGGCAGCCAAGGCCGGAGCAAGGTTCGTCTCCCCCTTCATAGGGAGGCTGGACGACATCGGCACCCACGGTGTCGACATGCTCTCCGAGACCGTCCAGATCATCCACCAGTATGGTTTCGATACCGAGATCATCGCAGCCAGCATCAGGCACCCTACCCATGTGCTCGACGCGGCCGAGATGGGATGCGACATCGCGACCATTCCCTACGACATCCTCAAGAAAATGGTGGCCCACCCGAAGACCGAGGAAGGTATCGCTAAATTCAAAGCGGATTACGAGAAGGTCAACGGGCCTGGTCAGTGAACGGGGATCGGCCAAATGCCAGACGTCACCGTCGTAGGCGGAGGGCCGGCAGGTTCCCTGTCCTCGAGGCTTCTGGCTGCTTCAGGTCTGGACGTCATCGTTCTGGAGGAGCATAAGCAGGTCGGAGTGCCTATGCACTGCGCCGGTATGCTCACTCCAGAGACGATCCGTCTCTCAGGTGTCCAGCCGGACATCCTGGGGACCATAACCTCCGCCGACGTTGTTTTTCCCGACGGGAGGGTTTTGGACATAGGCCGCCGTACGCCTATGATATATGCCGTGGACCGTGTGGATCTCGACCAGAAGCTGGCCGATAAGGCTTGCGAGTTCGGGGTGGATTTCAGATACGGCGTAAAGTGCAATCGCGTCACCACCGATACCAAATACGCCGTCGCGGACACCAATGCCGGGACCGTACGGTCTGACATCATAGTCGGTGCGGACGGGCCCTCGTCCAAGGTGGCTACGTATGTGGGTCATGACCTTCCCCGCGAGATCGTCGTAGGGATGCAGGCCGACATCAGATTCAGGATGGACGACCAGGACAGGATGATACTGCGTCTGGGTCATGACATAGCACCCGGTTTCTTCTCGTGGCAGCTCCCTATGGGGGATGTAACACGCGTAGGGGTCTGCGTCTCCCCTCCCTTCCGTCCGGTGGATTATCTGAAGAAACTGATCAGCATATCCGGTCTCGAAGGCATGGAGGTCATCCAGAAGTTCAGCGGAAAGATCCCCATCGGCGGCAGACGTACGACCTATGCGAACCGTACCCTTTTGATAGGGGACGCCGCCGGACAGATAAAGCCCGTGTCCGGAGGAGGCCTCTACCCTATTTTCAAAGCGGCACCCGTCCTGTGCGACACGGTGAACAGCGCATACCAGCTGGGGGTATTCAACTCCTCCGTACTGGCACTTTATGAGAGAGGGTGGAAGAAGGTCATCGGCAAGGAGATCTCCAGAGGTGCCAGGATGAGGGATTTCTATCTCAAGCTGAATGACGAGCAGATGAGTTCGGTCGGAGAGATCTTCGACACCCCTGATATAAAAGAATCCCTGGGTATGATCGATTTCGACGACCCGAGCAACATAGTCAAACCGATCCTGTCCCAGAAAGGTGTCAAAAGCGGTATGCTGAAGGCGTATCTGAGGAAGGGGAGATGAGGCAGGTAAGGGAGGCGAAAGTCCCGGAAGACCGCGCTTCCGAGCTAATACCCAGACTATTCGATGATGGCATAGCCGACCCGTCGGCCCGCATAACCCGTGCAGAAGGGTTCCGCCTGGTCCCCATAAAGGAAGAGAGGTGCGGCGACGCCATCGCCCTGGGGTTGGAGATGATCACCGGTCCGGCGTATTCCGAGCAGTCGCGTCCCCCCATGGAGCGGATAAAGGATATCCTCGACGACATCCCCTCCTACGATCTGGCACATTTGCCGGAGAAATGGGAGATCGCAGGGGATGTGGTCACCGTAAAACTGAGACCTTCTCTTTTCCAATATGGCAGGCGGATCGGGGAGGCCTATGCCGAGGTCCTCGGCGTCTCGGCGGTGCTGGCGGACGTATCGGGGGTGTCTGGAGAGTTCCGTGTTCCGGACATGAAGGTCCTTTACGGGGAACCGAAGGAGTCCGTCAAGGTGGAGAACGGGATAAGTTACTGCCTCGATGCGACCAAGGTGATGTTCGCTTCGGGGAATCTCTTCGAGAGGAAGAGGATGGAGGGATTGGACTGTTCCGGCGAAACCGTGGTGGATATGTTCTGCGGGATCGGATATTTCACCCTGCCTCTGGCCAAGTTCTCGGGGGCGAGGAAGGTATTCGCCTGCGAGAAGAATCCCGATTCCTACGGTTATCTTCTGAAGAACATAGCACTCAACGATGTCGGGGATATCGTCATACCCATCCTCGGAGACAACAGGGATATACCGGGACGGGCCTTCGCCGACCGCATACTGATGGGATATGTGCAGAGGACATCGGAATTCCTGCCAAAAGCCATGCAAATGGCCAAGCCAGGTTGTATGATCCACTACCACGATACATTCCCTGTGGGGAAGCAGGAGGAGATGACTTTTTCCGCCTTCTCCGATGCCTGCGGAAACCGTCGGTTCGAGATCGAATCCATACGTGAAGTGAAATCCTTCGCACCCTCGGTCTCGCACTATGTGGCGGATGTCCGCGTATTCTGATCAGACCGATTCTCCGGAACTGCAGGCCATGAGAAGGGTGTTCATCTCTTCACGGTAGGTCTGTCCGTCGGCGTCCAGGACCTTCTTGGCGAACGGTCTGAGGAAGTCTGCGAAATCCATGTCGTCTGCGCTGAGGGTGAGATCGGGTTTGCCTTCAGGGTCGACGGCGAAGACGAACGCCGCGGCCAGGGATTTGGACTTGGAATCCCTCAGAGTGGCCTTGGATACGGCTTCGAGCAACATACCCAGACCTCCGACCTTCGCCGCCTTGGCCAGGTCGTCCGCCAGTTTTGTAACCGGTCCGGGTTTCGGGAATACAGGCAGGTTCTTTACGACGTCTTGGGAGACGAACTCCCTGTGTGCCTCCTCTATTACGATGGAGAATGACGATCTGGGTCTTTCCGTATAACGTTCTGCGAACGAGTCCGACGTGTATGCCGCTATGATGCCCTTCCAGTCGCTGTCCCAGAGATATGCGGTGGCCTCGCTGGTCTTCCCGTTCTTCAGGACCACGGCGCGGGGATTGGAGCGCAGGAATCTGGTCAAGGCCGATTTCTCATTCTCCGGGCCGTCGAGGTCCCCTATGAAGGAGTCCAGATCCGACCCGTAGTTCTTCTCCCCGATGATCAGGGTCAGACCGCCGTTCTTGGCCAACTCCCCGAGTTTCTCCCTCTTCACCTTCTCAATGAGCATCCGGTCGGTCATCTTCCCGACCATGTATTGCTTCAGGTCGTCGCCCGTTATTTTAACGGTCCCGCTGTCGTTCTCCGAGTGGTATTTGTGCTCGACCGTGACCTCGAAGTCGTCGAGCGGGTCGGCCGCACAGAGTCTCGATACGAGGTATGTGAGGGAGGAGACGTCCTTGGCACAGTCTTCGCATATGTGTATGGTGATGTCGGCGGACCTGACCTTTATGTTCAGGGATACGGAGCCCTTGTGGCCGCAATCGACGTCGTCGTCCGGGAATTTGTAGGGGGTCTCCCACCATGTGTCGTACAGATAGTCCTCCGGCATGTTGGGGTCGTCGGAGCAGACCGTGCTCTCCCCGAAGGAGTACAGGTGGAGGCCGGCCTTCTTGATGAGGCCGTTGTAGTAGAGGAGCCTCAGTTTGGGGTCGTCGTAGTGCTGACAGCCGATGAGGAGGGGCACGGCCACAGCCCCCCTTACGGCATAGGGGACCCTCTCCCCTGCGATCACAGCGGTGGCCAGGAGCGGTACCTTGCCGGCGGCGTTCAGGGATATGGTGCCGGCATACGCCTTGGCCATGTCGTCGAATCCCTTGGACGCGAGTTTGATGAGGGTCTGGTCATCGTCCTTGTAGCGGTTTATCTTGTCGATGTCCTTGAATACCTTGTCGAAGACGCATTTCCTGCAGTTGCCTGCGCACATAGGTCTCAGGATGCCGGGGTTCTCGGCGATGTCCTTGGAACGGCCCAACACGTCGTCCTCCAGTCTTTTGGATGCCTGTTTCACCCCTCTCATTCTGAGATGCTTCTTCTTCTCGGCCATGTTGCGTCTATCGTCGATTCCGATATTAACAGTTTGGATTACATGCACTCATAAGATGTATGCACCCTCGCGGTCGTGCCGTTTCTCTCCGACCTCTTATTAATGCGCTTGCAGATTACCCTCATGTGAAAGACATCATAGCCGATACGGCAACCGAAATCAGGGATATGCGCATCCGCGGCGCCGGCAGGATAGCCCGTGCCGGGGCCTCCGCCCTCGCGGAGTATGCCAGAGAGTACGGCGGGAACGATCTCGAGAGGTTCAGGGCGGGTATGGCGAAAGCCTCCGACATACTCCTGGCCTCCAGACCCACGGCCGTCTCCCTGTGGAACGGGGTCCATTCCGCCACGAGGGACGTGGACTCCGCCGGGTCCTTCGAAGAGGCGAGGGAGTCGGTCGTGAGGAACGGGGCGGCCTTCGTCGAATCATCGGAGAAGGCGGTGGAGACCATCGCCAAGATCGGTGCTAAGAGGATCAAGGACGGAGACGTCCTCATGACCCATTGCAACAGCAGTGCCGCCATAGGGGTGATCACGGAGGCAGTGAGACAGGGGAAGGACGTCAAGGTCTATGCCACCGAATCACGTCCTTGGAGACAGGGTATCCTTACCATAAGGGATCTGAGCGCGGCCGGGGTGGATGTCACCCTGATAATCGACAGCGCCGTCCGTACGGTGATGTCCAAGGTGGACCGCGTCTTCGTCGGGGCCGACACCATAACGTCGTCCGGTTCCCTGATAAACAAGATCGGCACCTCCCAGGTGGCATTGGCGGCCTCGGAGGCACGTGCCGAGTTCAACGTCTGCAGCGAGACATACAAATTCTCCCCGAAGACGCTTTTCGGGGACTCGGTGACCATAGAGGAGAGGGATATCGGCGAGATAATCAGGCCCGGTGAGATGCCTGAAGGGGTGAAGGTGTTCAACCCGGTCTTCGACACGACGCCGGCCAAGTACATAGACAACATCATCACGGAACTCGGGATAATGTCTCCCGGCTCCGTCTACGGTGTGATGGTAAGACAGTTGGGGGACCGTATATCGAGATATATGTGAGGAGGTACAGGAAATGAGTTCGTATTCGTATTTGGCTCTGGGTGAGGAGATTGACAGGGAGGCCTACGTGGTCGCGAGATACCGTGTGACCACCGACCTCCCCATGGAGAAGGCGGCGGAGGCCATCGCCGCGGAACAGTCCACCGGGACGTGGACGGGGATATCCACTCTGAAGGACGATGTATTCGACAGGTATGCGGGCAAGGTGACCTCGATAGACGGCGACATGGTGACCCTCGCATTCCCCGTGGAGGATTTCTCCGGCAGATACGGAGGGGTCCCGCAGATACTCTCGGTCATAGCCGGGAACCTGTTCGGGCTCGGATCCGTGAAAGGGGTGAGGTTGGAGGACGTCTTCTTCCCCGATTCGTTCCTCAGACAGTACGAGGGTCCCAAATTCGGCGACGAGGGCATGAGGAATATGCTCTCACGTCCGGAGAAGCCGCTGGTCGGGACCATCGTGAAGCCCAAGGTCGGGCTCTCCCCCAAGGATACGGCGGAATACGTCTACGAGGCAGGTATCGGAGGACTCACCAACGGCAAGGACGACGAGACCCTCGTCGACCAGACGTTCTGCCCGATAGAGGAGAGGACCAAGGCCGTGGCCGAGGCCCTCGACAGGGTGGACGAGGAGGGCGGGCACATGATGCACGCCATCAACATCAGCAGCAACGCCAACGACATCGTCCAGCTGGCGGAGGATGTGCAGAGCTGGGGTGCGAGGGAACTCATGGTGGACGTCCTGACCAGCGGATTCGGTGCCCTTCAGGCCGTGGCCGAAGACCCCAGGATCAAAGTGCCGGTGCATGTCCACAGGACAATGCATGCGGCCATCACGAAGGATCCGTACAACGGTATCGCGATGTGCGTGTTCTCCAAGCTGGTACGTATGTGTGGAGGGGACGCCTTGCATATAGGGACCCTCGGTGTGGGGAAGATGGAAGGGGACGTGGCAGGAGGAAGGATGAGCCTCGAGGCCTGCCGTGATACGAATGTCCCGTTCAAGACCGTCATGCCCGTGTGCTCCGGAGGCATGTACCCTGGCATCGTCCCGGCCGTCATGAAGGTGACCGGAAACGATGTGCAGATACAGGCGGGAGGAGGTGTCGCAGGACATCCGGAAGGCGTGAGGGGCGGGGCCATGGCGATGTGCCAGGCTGCCGACGCCGCCTTCGAGGGCATAGCGCTGGACGAGTATGCGAAGACCCATAAAGAGCTCCGCGAGGCTCTCGAGAGGTGGGGATCCAAATGAAGCTGAAGGTGAAGAACGTCGATGTGATGGCATCCTCCCCCGCCGTGGGGATGGATCCTGCGGATTGTGCCGAGATAGGCGTCAAGGAGAACGACCGCGTCCGTGTATCCAACGGGAAGGCGGAGATGTCGGTCCTCCTCCTCACATCCGATGCGTTCGTCAACGTGGGGGAGGTCCTGGTCCCCAACTCGGTGGCCAAAAGGCTCAAGGTGAAGGACGGGGACGAGGTCGACGTGGTATTCTCGCCCAGTCCCGAGAGCGTCCGCTCCATCAGGAAGAAGATGGATGGCGAGGTCCTTACCGACAAGGAGATCCAGGGAGTTGTCAACGACATCTATCTCGGCAGCCTGTCCAACATAGAGGTGTCGTCCTGGCTCACGGCCCTTTACATAAACGGGATGAACATCGACGAGATCGCCGCCTTCGCAAGGGCGATGGTCGACACCGGCGATGTGATCCCCTTCGACAGGTCCCCTGTATTCGACTTCCACAGCATGGGGGGTGTGCCCGGCAACAAGATCACCCCCATAGTGGTATCCATCGTCGCCGCGGCGGGACTGATGCTTCCCAAGACGTCGTCCCGCGCCATCAGCAGTGCATGTGGCACATCCGATTTCGTGGAGACGTTCTGCGGTATCGAAGTGACGGCCGAGAAGCTCAAGGAGATAGGGGAGACGGTCGGCGGCGCCTTCGTCTGGGGCGGATCGATGAACATCGCCCCTGTGGACGATATCGTGATCAAGATCGAACATCCTCTCGGAATAAATCCGAGGGCGCAGATGCTGGCGTCCATACTCAGCAAGAAACTCGCCATAGGCGCCAACTATCTGTTGGTGGACATCCCTACGGGATCCGGGACGAAGGTCCCGACGATAGAGGTTGCCCGGGCATATGCCAGAGATTTCATGGACCTCGGAGAGAAGCTGGGTATCCACATAGAGTGTGCCATAACCTATGCCGATCAGCCGGTGGGGAGCGCCATAGGGCCCAATCTGGAGGCGAGGGAATGCATCCGCATATTGGAAGGGAACGAACACCCTGCGAGCGTCATAGAGAAGGCCTGCGAGTGTGCCGGCATAATCCTGGAGATGGGCGGATTCCAGAACGGGACGGAGAAGGCACGCGAACTCCTGAGGTCCGGTGCGGCACACAGGAAATTCATGGAGATAGTGGTCGCCCAGGGCGGAAGTCCCGACCTGAAGGCCGATGACCTCAAACCCGGGAAGTTCACGGCGGACGTCGTCTCCTCGAAGTCTGGGTATGTGCATTCCATCAACAACAAGGATATCGTTTCGATAGCGAAGGCTCTCGGAGCACCCAACGACAAAGGTGCCGGAATGCTCCTTCTTAAGAAGAAAGGACAGAGGGTGGAGGTTGGGGACGTATTGTTCCAGCTCTTCGCCGACAACGAGGCCAAGCTGGCCCGCGCAAAGGAATTGGCCGACCGTTATCAGCCGGTGGCCATAGAGGGTATGCTCATAAAGAGGGTCACGGCGCCCCAGCCCAGGTGATACGACGGCACTGTTCTGCTTCACGGTGGATCTGGACAGGGACGTGAACATCGAGGTTCCGGGACAGGTCGAGGCGGGGTCCTTGGACCGCGGGGATGGGACCGCACCGCGGTTCTCGTCCTCAGCCAAGGGTCTGGCACTCCTAGCCGATATGCTGGACGATCTGGCTATTCCGGCCGCATTCTTCTGCGAAGGCCGCACGTTGGAGGAGACCCGGGACTCATCCGGATGTCTGGCACATTTCGAGATAGGTGTGCATGGATACGACCATGAGTCTCTGGGGCATATGACGCGTCCCGATGCGATCGAGGCGGTGAGGCACGGGTGTCAGGCCGTCAGGGACGTCACTGGGAGGAATCCGGTGGCGTTCCGTGCCCCGTATATGAGGCAACCCCGCGCCGTAGGCGATTTCCTCAAGGAGGTGGGGTGCGGGATCCACATAGATTCCTCACAGTATGCGTACGGAGACGACTGCAGACCATCGCTTCTTCCCGGATATGTTGCCGAGATACCGGTCACGGAAGGAACGGATGCCGAAGGCAGGAGGATATCCGCCTATCTGTGGCCCATGCACGAGGGGAAAAGGTCTCCGCAAGACTACATCGACCTTGCATCCGCGGTCCCCGAGGATGGGGTCCTGGTCATTGCAGATCACACCTGGCACATTGTCGAATCCCGTTCCGGAGGGGTGTTCTCGGAAGACAATCTCCGGGAAAATCTGGAGAAGACGGAAAGGGTCCTCCGCGGGATCCTGGAGGCAGGCAACAGGCCGGCCACCCTGTCCGAGATATCCCGTCTGGCCATCTGACGCGCCCACGGGTAATTATAATATAAGGCGGTGTCATAATCGACGGGAGAACATGACCGCCAAATTGATTCTTGGCAAAGATGTGTCCGAGCAGATCTACGGGGAACTGAGACAGAGGATCGAATCGCTCAGGTCCAAGGGCATAGTCCCAGGGTTAGCCGTGGTACTCGTCGGAGAGGACCCTGCGTCGCAGGTCTATGTCAGGATGAAGGGCAGGAAATGCGAGGAGCTCGGGATGCACTCCGTCACGATAGTCATGCCGGAGAGTACGACCCAGAATGCTCTTCTGGCGAAGGTCGCGGAGCTTAACGCGGATCCGTCCATACACGGGTTCCTGGTCCAGCTGCCCCTCCCCGCCCATATAGACGAGAAGGCGGTCATCAATGCGGTGGATCCCTCCAAGGATGTGGACTGCTTCCACCCGTACAACGTGGGAAAGATGCTCATCGGCGAACCGGAGTTCCTTCCGGCCACGCCTGCAGGGGTGCAGCAGATGCTTGTCCGCAGCGGCGTCGACACCCGCGGAAAGCACGTGGTGGTCGTAGGCAGGAGCAACATCGTCGGAAAGCCCATGGCGGCCATGATGATGCAGAAAGGCCCCGGTGCGGATTCCACGGTCACCGTGGTGCATTCCAGGACCGAAGGTCTGGCGGGCATAACCAGGCAGGCGGACATACTGATTGTGGCCATAGGCAAGGCGGGATTCGTCACCGCCGACATGGTGAAGGACGGCGCGGTCGTCGTAGACGTCGGAACCAACAGGGTGGCGGACCCATCCGCCAAGAACGGTTCCAGATTGGTCGGGGACGTGGATTTCGAGACGGTGAAGGAGAAGGCCTCCATGATCACCCCCGTGCCCGGAGGCGTCGGACCCATGACCATATGCATGCTCATGGCCAACGCCGTCTCCGCAGCCGAAAGGAGGGCTGGGATATGATAAACGAATGCGAGGAGCATGGATACTACCGCGACGATTTCTGCCCTGTCTGCGGGGAGAAAGGGAAGTTCGTGATGAGCGATTACGAGGTCGAGAAGATGGGGAGGACCCTTGCGGCCATCCTCAGGCATGGGAAGTTCGACCTGGAGATGAGTCCCCAGGGGTTTGTGGACATGCGCGATATCGTGGATACGGTGCGCGGCATCAATCCCCGCATGAAATGGTTGCGTCCCCATCACATAGAGGCGCTGGCGCTTACCGACCCGAAGGGCAGATACCAGGTGGTGGGCCATAAGGTCAGGGCGACCTACGGACATACCGTGAAATTGGACCTGCACCTCCCTACGGACGACGTGCCGGACCACCTTTACTATCCAGTCTCCCCCGATGCGGAGGAGATAATCATGGAGACCGGCATCATGCCGGTGGACAGGGCCATGGTGCACCTGTCCGGAACATACAGGGATGCCGTAAGGGCCGGCTCCGTCCGCATGGACGACGTGGCGGTCCTCGACATCGACACGAAGAGATGTGCGGATGCGGGATTCCCGATAGGTAAGGCGGCAAGGTCCGTCTACCTGTGCGACAGGGTCCCGCCCGAATGTTTATCCCTGGCCGAAGAGCCAGAAGACAAAGGAGACTCATACCGATGGTAACCGTTCTAAGGCCTGACGAGGTCAAAGCGAAATACGGTCCCCTGTTCTGCAGAGGGTTCATAACGATCGTAGACGAGAAGGCCGGTAAGGCGAAGATAATCGAGCAGTGCTGTGCCCGCGGGCCCGGAGAGTGGGATATAGTCAACCGCCGCAGGACCGGCGGCGTCATCGACAACATCGTGATGCAGGGCACTACCCTCGTCATGGATGTGTCCATCGGAGAGAAGGAACTCAGGTTCGGACCCGTGTCCGCGGACCTAGGCGGTCAGGGACTGAAGGCCTTCAAGGTCGAGGGTGACGAGGTCCGTACCACCTGGTACGGTATAGCAGGGGCCTCCGTCGGCATAGGGGCATGCCTGCCGCAGTGCCCGGACGTCATCCGTACCGAGTATCCGGACGATTTCAAGATCGGCGGCGGCCACACGGCCCACGTCGACATCATAACCCCCAAGATGGTCAGGCTGGTCATAGGGGTGGACGACACCGATACAAAGGAGAAGGGGGCCACCTGGGCCACCGCCCTCAAGATGGGACAGAACGCCCCCGTCGGACACTTCTTGGAACACAAGATCATCCAGCTCAACCCCAAGACGCCTACGAAGACGACCAACTGCTGTTCCTCGGCCGTGTCCTTCGCGGTGAGGGAAGAGGACATACCCAGACTCATAGAGTACTGTGTGGATTTCCTCAAGAAGGAATCGTATTCCACGGATGCGGTCATGACGGTGTTCCAGGGGCTGGAGGTCCCTAAGAGGCTCGTCGAATACGGGTGGAGCGCGAAGAGCACCATGTACACCAGGGAGGACGCCGTCAAGGTGGCCGAGGAGTGCGGGGTGCAGATCATCAGCATCACCGGCACGGACGGGACGATCGGGGCCGTGGCCGCCATAGGCTGCGTCGACCTCGGACCGGAGGCCGCCGGCGTTCCCGAGGACTTCCCTGACCTGGTGATGTGAAACACGGGGATTCCGGAAATGGCTGCAGTACCGAACATAATCTCGAAACAGGTGTATTCCACCTACGAGAAGAATCTCGACAAGGAGGTCAAGGAAGGCCCCATGCCGAAGCACATAGGCATCATAATGGACGGTAACCGCCGCTATGCACGCGAATTCCTAGGTGATGACATCAACGCCGGCCACAAGGCCGGGGAGAAGAAGATCCACGAGCTCCTGGATTGGTGCCTGGACCTCGATATCAAGTATGTCACCGTCTATGCATTCTCCTCCGAGAATTTCAGCAGGGACGAGGACGAAGTGAACTTCCTCATGGAGATGGCCGAGGGGTCCCTCAGGGAGATCGTCGAAGACCCCTGCATAATAACCAACCGCGTCCGCGTCCGCGTCCTCGGGGACAGGAGCAAGCTCCCCGACTATGTCTGCGAGGCCATAGACTACGCCGATGAGAAGACCAAGGACTACGACGATTTCATGTTCAGCATATGTCTGGCCTACGGCGGAAGGCAGGAGATCGTCAACGCCGTGAAGGAGATAGCCAGAAAGGTCCAGGACGGAGACGTCCTTCCCGACGAGATAACCGAGGACATGCTTTCCAAGCACCTCTATACCTCGGACATGCCGGATCCGGACCTCATACTCCGTACGTCGGGGGAGGTAAGGATATCCAACTTCCTGCTATGGCAGCTCGCCTATTCGGAGCTGTACTTCACGGACGTCTATTGGCCGGGATTCCGTCATATCGACCTTCTGAGGGCCATCAGGACGTACCAGCAGCGCGTGAGACGCTACGGGAGGTGAGGGAACGGTCCATTACGATGCCGTGTTCCTGCACGCCCCCAGCGTCTATGATTTCAGGAAGAAGCCCATATTCTACGGTCCCGTGAGCGACGTCATACCCTCGTCCCCTGTGTTCGAGATGTACCCCATGGGGTTCATGACCATCTCCACACACCTGCAGATGGCCGGATTCAAGACCAGGATCGTCAACATCGCCGGTCTTATGCTGGCCGATGAGAAGTTCGACGCGGAGGAGAGGATACGGAAGCTCGACGCCGACGTATACTTCATCGACCTCCATTGGATGCCCCATGCGCACGGGGCCCTGGAGTTGGCCAAGATAGTGAAGAGACACCATCCGAACGCCAGGACGGAGTTCGGGGGATTCACTTCATCGTACTTCTATGACGAGCTGATACGCCGTCCGGAGGTGGACCTCGTCATGAGGGGGGATACCACGGAGATCCCCACGGTGAAGATGATGGAGGCCCTGTCCAAGGGAGAGGACCTTTCATCCGTCCCGAATCTCGTATGGAAGGATGCCGGGGGCAAGGTCCACGACAACGGTCTGACATACGTCCAAGAGGATCTCGACAACATAGTGTTCGACTACGGCGTCATGATCAAGAACGTCATGCGCACCATGGACGTGACGGGATCGCTTCCATGGTACGGCTGGGACAAGGTCCCTCTCACTTCGGTCTTCACCGTGAGGGGATGTACCGTCAACTGTGCCGAATGCGGAGGTTCGAACTCCGCCAACAAAAGGGTGTGTTGCAGAAGCCATCCCGCCTTCAGGAGCCCCGAGAAGCTCGCCGAGGACATGGAGGGCATATCCAATTACATGAAGGCCCCGATCTTCATCGTAGGGGACATAAGGCAGGCGGGACAGGGCTATTGCGACAGGTTCCTGAAGGCAGCCAAGGAGAGGCGTATAGACAATCACGTGGTGGTGGAGTTATTCAATGGTGCCAGCGCCGAACATTTCTCGAACATAGACCGTACGTTCGAAGGAGGTTGGTCCATCGAGTTCTCTCCGGACTCGTTCGATGAATCCGTCCGTCTGGCACTTGGCAAGGGATATACTAACGAGGCCATAGAGAAGACCCTGCCCAACGCTTTCAGGAACGGGTGCAGCCGCTTCGACCTCTTCTTCATGACGGGGCTCCCCCAGCAGACCCGCGAGTCGGCCATGCAGACGGCGGCCGATGCCAAGCACCTCTGGGACATCGTCGATAAGGACGACGGGTTGTTCATCTACGACTCTCCTTTCGCCCCGTTCGTGGATCCCGGGAGCAGGGCTTTCGAGGAGCCGGAGAAGTGGGGATACAAGCTCCGTGCGAGGACCTTGGAGGACCACAGGAGGCTGTTGGACAGTCCCTCTTGGAAACACGTCCTATCCTATGAGACCGTCTGGATGGACCGTGACCAGATTGCAGACACCTCGTACGATGCGGCCATCGTCCTTACGAATGCGGAACGTGATTCGGGGCGCATCGACGATGCGGCCGCCGATGAAAGGAACGATCGGACGGAGGTCGCCCGCGGGATCATGTATCGCATAGACGACATCCTGAGGATCGAGGACCCGGAGGAAAGGGATTCCAAGCTTTGGGACATCAAAGAGGAAGGGGTCAGGATGATGAACAACACCATCACCGACAAAAACGACCTGGATTGGACATCCGGTTCCATCTGGAGGAACGTCCCGAGGATCGGAGCAGGCCTCATAAAGAGTCTCATACACGGCAGGCATTAAGCCTGCCGTGCATTAAAAATACAAGTCTGGCACTTTTATTCTTTACCCATCTCTACAGACCTTTTCACGGTGGCGTCGACACAGTGGATCATGGCCTCCTCGAATTTCTCTTCGCGAAGGACCTTGACGCCCTCGATCGTGGTCCCTCCGGGGGAGCACACGCCGTCTATGAGCTGTTCGGTGGTCATCCCGGACTCCAGGACCATCCTGCCCGCTCCGATCATGGATTGTGCCGCCAATACCTTCGACTGCTCCTCGGTGAGTCCGTATTTCTTCCCGGCCTCGATGAGGGCCTGGGCGGCCATATAGAGGAAGGCCGGAGAGCTTCCGCAGATCCCCGTGACGGCATCCAGGTCGCATTCCCTGACCTCTTCCGCCAATCCTATGGCGGACAGGACGGTCTTGACGGTCTCCCTGTCCCTGTCCGTGCACGTCTCGTCCATGACATATCCCGCGGCGCCTTCCAGGACCATGCAGCAATGGTTGGGCATGACCCTCACAATTCTGGAATCTGGCACATATGATTTCAGAGTCTTGATTTTGACTCCTGCGGCTATGCTGATCAGGAGGTGGTCCCCGGTAAGATCCACACCCTCCTCGAGGAATAGCGGGGCGATGTTCTTCGGTTTGATGGCGAGTACGAGGACGTCTGTCAGACCGGCTATGTCGGATGCTTTGTCGAACATCCTTATTCCGGTCTCCTGGGTCATTCTGTCCCGGGTCTCCTTGGTGGGGGCGCAGGCGACTATTTCTTCCGGACCGTACACGTTCTTGGCTATGAGCCCTTTGATCATCGCGCCGGCCATCCTGCCCGCTCCGATGAATCCGATCTTGACTGCCATGGGGCGTCCAACCGCTTCCCCTTATAATAAGCGTTGACATAATTCTTTAAAGAATATTTAGTCCTGATTAAATTCTTAAATCGATTCGGGTTTATAAATGAAGTGCGCATTATTTCCCTTCTCCATTATATAGAAAGAAAACATCGCAAAAGCCGATGTCACTAATCGCAAGCTACTTGCCATTCTTATTCGTAGGGATAATGTCCCTCGGATTTGCGCCATTGGCATGGTTGGTTTCGAGGTTCATCAGGCCTTCGAAGTCGACAGAGTGGACCGAGGAGACATACGAGTGCGGTTCGACCCCGATAGGAAATACGCGTATCCAGTTCAGGATGCAGTACTACGCTTTCGCTTTGATTTTCGTGGTATTCGACCTGATTGTCACGTTCCTTCTTATCTGGTCCGTCGCCTTTGACGGATTGTCTACAAACGCTACCGTTTGGCTTCTCATCTTCCTCGGAATCATGCTTTTGGGAGTCGTGTACTCTTTGAAGAAGGAGGAAAACATATGGATATGAGCCTCTACCCGCACGCCGTGGCCATGAGTGCCGATGAGTTCATGAGCTGGTCTACAGCCATGATCAACGACCTCATGAGTTCCGGTACCAGGAGGACCATCGACAAACTCACCGGACCCATCTGGGCCTGGGCTATGAAGAACTCGATGCACCCCCTGCACTGGGGACTGGCTTGCTGTGCCCTTGAGATGGCGCAGGCTTCCGCCCCCCGTTTTGATGCAGAGCGTTACGGAATGATCTACAGGTCTTCTCCCAGGCAGACCGACATTCTCCTGGTCAACGGATGGATCTCCAAGAAGATTCGCCCCCACATCAGGAGGCTTTGGGAGGAGATTCCCGCACCCAAGTGGGCAGTCGCCATGGGCGAGTGTGCCATCTCGGGAGGGCCCTGGTACGACTCTTATAACACCGTACAGGGACTGGACCAGATCGTTCCGGTGGACCTCTACATCCCCGGATGCCCCGCAAGGCCGGATGCTATGATCGACGGTTTCATGCTCCTGCAGAAGAAGATTGACAACTACTTCAGAAGAGGAGCATTCCTCAAGGACTGAACAGGGTGCTGACATGGATACGGAAATTCGTGAATATCAGGACTCCTGGGAAGGAGAGATCAAAGGGAAACTGGAGAGCCAGTTCCCCGGAAAACTTACCGTCACCGGTACCGAGACCCGCAGGGTCTATGTGAAGGCCGACAAGGCCATCATCCACGACCTCTGCAAGTTCCTCCACGACGAACTCAGATTCGAGCACTGCGCCTCCATAGCCGGTGTCGACATGAAGGACTACATGCAGGTCGTCTACCACATTGACAACTACACTACCTACAAGGGGGAGATGGTCGAGATCACTACCGATCTGCCCAACGACGACCTCCACGTGCACACCGTCTCCGACATCTGGGGCGGCGCCAACTGGCACGAGAGGGAGACCTGGGAGCTGTTCGGTATCGTATTCGACGAGCACCCGAGGCTTGAGAGGCTTCTTACGCCCGACACCTACGAGTTCTTCCCCTTCAGGAAATCCTACAAGCTCAGGGGATGGGAATGATGTCTGACGAAGATAAAACCAAGACTCCATCTATGGAGACCCGGCAGCTTGAGAACGTGGCTATCGCCGAAGGCAGTCTCCCTGTCGATGCTGCTACCGAAGCATTGTTCAAGGCCGAGACGGCAAAGATGGATACCGACAAGATGTGGATCATCATGGGTCCGCAGCACCCGTTCTCCCACGGTCTCTGGACCCTCAAGATCCAGGTCGACGGAGAAATGGTCACTGACGCAGACCCCATCGTCGGATACCTTCACAGGGGATGGGAGAAAGAGGTCGAGAACAGGACCTACCCCAAGATCATCCCCATGGCGGACCGTCTCTGCTATGCTGCATCTATGACCTACACCCACCTCTTCTGTATGGCCTGCGAGAAGGCTCTCGACATGGAGATACCGGAGAAGGCGAAGTACATCAGGATCGTGGCCGACGAGGTCAACCGTCTGCAGTCCCACCTCATGTGGCTCGCAGCCGTCGGAACCGACCTTGGAAACCTCACCGTGTTCCTGTGGGCTTCCAGGGAGAGGGAGTTCTGGATGGATATGAACGTCAGGCTCTGCGGGGCCAGGATGACCACCAACTACCCCCGTATCGGAGGAGTCAGGAACGACACCCCCGACATTTTCGACAGGGACATCATCAGGTGCTGCGACCACTTCGACAAGGCGCTCTGGGAGATCATCGGTATCATCGACGACAACTCCACCTACACCCACAGGATGATCGGCAACGGTATCCTGACCAGGGAGAAGTGCGCCAACCTCGGAATCACCGGTCCTGCCGCAAGGGGAACCGGAGTGGACTTCGATATCCGCCGCGACGACCCCTATGACAACTACGACAAGATCGATTTCGATGTGCCAGTACTGACCGCTGGAGATTCCTACGCAAGGTACATGGTGAGGATCGAGGAACTGTTCCAGTCCACCAGGATCATCAGGCAGGCCGTCGAGAAGATCAAGGCGCTCGGAAAGAACGCCCCGTACAGGCTCAAGGCCCCCATGAACATCCCTGCGGGCAGGCATTTCGCCAGGCTCGAGGATCCCCGTGGAGAGTCCATGATGTATCTGGTGTCCGACGGAACCGACAAGCCCTACAGGCTGAAGGTCCGCAGCCCTATCTTCGTCAACGTCTCTGCTTCCAAGGACCTCGTCCAGGGATGCAGGATCGCAGATGTGCCAGTCATCATGGCAATGATCGATATGTGTCTTGGAGAGACCGACAGGTGATATCATGACCGGTTACACAAGTCTTCTCGACTGGATCAGCTACCCTGACCCGCTGGCCAACCCTTACTACCCGTTCGGTGACGTCTACAACCTGCCGTACGATATCGCCCTCAAACTGTGGGACATCATCGGTGGAACCCTCGCCTGGCTCATCAACCTGATCTTCCCGGGCAACGGCGTCTCCGAGTGGCTTGTCTGTGACATGACCAGCAACTTCTTCGCGCTGGTCCTATTCATGGTCATCGTCTTCGCCGTCGCATTCGTGGCCGTCCTAGTTTCCCTATGGGAGGAGCGTAAGGTCCTCGGTAGGGGTATGGACAGACGCGGAACCATGATTGGTATGTGGGGATTCCTGCAGTGCGTCGCCGACGGAGTCAAGACCTTCATGAAGGACAACATCTCCTCGACCAAGGTCGACAAGATGGGATACTGGTGGACCGTGGCGCTCATCATCGGCACCTCCGTCCTCATCGACTGTATGATCCCCCTGTCCCACAGGTGGTTCGTCGTCGACTACGGGACTGGACTGCTCATCATCATGGCGCTCTACGCTCTGGCACCGTTCTTCATCCTCGTGTCCGGATGGGCTCAGAACAACAAGTACTCGCTTATCGGAGGTATCCGTGCGGCCGAGATGATGATGGCTTACGAGGTTCCTATCCTCATCGTCATCGCCACCACCTGCTTGCTCGCCGGTTCCTTCAACATCAACGACATCGTCAACGCCCAGTACGACAACGTGTGGTTCATCATACCCGAATTCATAGGATTCATCACGTTCTTCATGTGCGCGACAGCCGAATCCGAGCGTGCTCCGTTCGACCTTGCAGAGGCCGAATCCGAGCTCGTCGAGGGATGGCAGACCGAGTACGCCGGAATGAAGTGGGGACTCATCATGCTGGCAGACTACCTCAGGGGAGCCTGCTCCTGCGGAATGATCGTCATTCTGTTCCTCGGCGGATGGACCCTGCCGTTCATAGACCTTGGATCCTGGACCTCCTGGTGGCCTGTGCCCGAGGCTGTGTTCCTGCTCAAGGCCTGGTTCGTGTTCCTGCTCATGATCATCCTCAGGCTGGCTGTAGCAAGGGTCAGGACGGATACCATCCTGAACCTCGGATGGAAGGTCTTCATGCCTCTGTCCATCGTCAACCTGGCGGTCGTCCTGCTGCTTAAGGTAGGAGGGATTTTCTGATGACTATGGAATATCTTGAGAAATACAGGGACGGAAGGCACAAGAACTGGAAGGACCTGTGGATCATGCGCCCTATCGTGAAGTGCTGCAGGGTCCTCATCAGGACTACCATCCACAGACCTGTCACCGTCCTCTACCCGTACGAGGCTCTTTGGAACCCCGACAACTACCGCGGACGCCCGGCACTCGACTTCAACAAGTGCGTCGGATGCGGAATGTGTGCCAGGATGTGTCCCTGCGACGCCATAATCCTGGTGGACACCCCCGACGACGAAGGCAACAACGTCAAGAGGCCGCAGGTCAACATGGGAAGGTGCTCCTTCTGCTCCTACTGTGCGGAATACTGCCCGGTGGATGCAATGACCGTCTCTCCCATCGTCGAGCTTGCAGAGTACACCCGTTCGGACCTTATCTACGGTCCGCGCAGGCTTGCCTACGACAAGACGACCGAGGGAATGAAGATCGTTCTGGAAGAGACGCTCATCTCTGACTTCAAGTCCGGAAACGGCGAGAGGAGGGTCAAGCCCTTCATGATCGACCGCCCTGAACTTGAGTCCTCGAAGTGTATCAGCTGTAAGAAGTGCGCCAAGGTCTGCCCCGTCAATGCCATCAACATGGTGGAGCACGGGACCAACGCCAAAGGGCGCCCCATCTTGTGGCCTGAGATTAACAACGAGACGTGCATCTGCTGCGAGAACTGTGTGGACGCCTGTCCTAAGGACGCCCTGCATATCAAAGAGGTGCTGTGATGGCTATATTAGAAGATATTTGGGACGGCATCTGCAACTTTGCGGACTACGTCTGGTGCAACGGCGACCTCCTTGCATTCGTGATCCTAGCAGCGATCGGAATAACGGCGGCCGTCTATGTCGTAACCGACAAGATTCCTGTCCACAGTGCGTTCTATCTCGCACTCGTGTTCTTCACGGTCGGTGTGGCCTACTTCTTCCTGGAAGCAGAGTTCATCGGTGTGATACAGGTCCTCGTCTACGTCGGTGCGATCACCATCCTGTTCGCATTCAGCATCATGCTGACCCGTAAGTACATCCTGGAGGATGATTCAGATGAATAAGAGAGCAGCTGCAGCAGTCGCACTTGCGGCGGGTCTGCTCGCAATCCTGGCGGTGTCCATCTATGTCACCGACTGGAACAACTACGGGGACGAGGCTAACGATGTCCCCTTCAACGGCGTCGTCGAGACGGATCCCGTCACCGGCGAGGAGACTGTTGACCACAGCTCCCTGAACTATGAGCTGTTCGAGAAGTACGGACCTGTCCTTCTCGTCCTCGGAATCCTCATGTTCGGAGCCATGATCGGCGGAATATGTGTAGCAAGAGAGGAGGTTGAGAAAGATGATTCCAATTGAGTACTTCCTCACCTTCGGTGCTATCCTGTTCGTCATAGGAGCGTATGGTGTTCTGACAAAGAGCAGCACCATCATCGTTCTGATGTGCATAGAGCTCATGCTGAACGCGGCGAACATCAACTTCATCGCGTTCTCCGCATACGGTACCTTCATCGATGCCGCCCTCGGCCAGGTGTTCGTCATCATGACGATCTCCGTCGCAGCCGCAGAGGTAGCCGTCGGTATCGCCATCGTGCTCAACGCATACAAGATGAGAAAGACCGTCAGTACTGACGATCTCAACACAATGAGGTGGTAAGATGAGCTTCATAGACTATACTTGGCTTGTCCCGCTCGTACCCATACTGTGCTTCCTGATCGTCGGATTCCTCGGAAAGAAGATGGGCCCGAAGCTCAAGTACGGCGGATATGTGACAATCTTCGGAGCCGCGTTCGCCTTCGTGATGTCGATGCTCGTGTCTTACGACTTCTTCACCAGCCCGGCCTACAGCGACCCCGGATACGTGACCAGCTCCATCAAGTGGTTCTCCCTCGGTGGATTCGACATCAACCTCGGTTACTACGTGGACTCCCTGTCCTGCCTGATGATGTTCTTCGCATCGTTCATCTCGATGCTGATCTTCATCTACTCGCTCGGATACATGGGCGACCAGGGCGAGAGGCAGAGGAGATACTTCGCAGAAGTCGCACTCTTCCTTACCGGAATGCTCGGACTGGCTGCTTCCAGCAACCTCGTCGAGATGTTCATCTTCTGGGAAGTCATGGGTCTCTGCTCCTACCTCCTTATCGGATTCTGGGGCTTCAACCACCCCGAGGGCGACGACAAGGCCGACAACGCCGCATCCGCGGCCAAGAAGGCTTTCCTCGTCACCAGGCTCGGAGACGTCTGTCTCATGGCAGGTCTGTTCGTCCTTTACGAGGCAATGGGCAGCCTTGACTATGTCGACGTCTTCAACGGCGCAAACCTCGCCGCAGCAAATCCCGACACCCTGTTCCTCGCAGCAATGCTGATCTTCGGCGGTGCCATCGGAAAATCCGCTCAGTTCCCTCTGCTGGACTGGCTTCCGGACGCAATGGCCGGACCTACCACCGTCTCCGCACTTATCCATGCGGCAACCATGGTTAAGGCAGGAGTATACCTCGTTGCAAGGTGCTTCCCGCTGTTCGCAATGAACTCTGAAGTAATGCTGTTCGTAGCGATAATCGGAGGAGTGACCGCATTCTTCACCGCCACCATGGCGATGAACAACATGAACATCAAGAAAGTGCTGGCATATTCGACCCTGTCCCAGCTGGGTTACATGTTCCTCTCCATCGGTGCAGGAGGATACCTCTTCGCCATCGGAATGAACGAAGGTAACACCGCTCTGATGGCGGCCGGAGCCCTCGGATACACCGCAGGATGCCTCCACATGGCAAACCACGCCTTCTTCAAGGCACTGCTCTTCCTTTGCAGCGGTTCCGTCATCCACGCATGTGGAACAGAGGACATGCGCCTCATGGGCGGACTGCAGAAGAAGATGCCCATAACCTCCATAACCATGCTCATCGGATCCCTGTCCATCGCAGGATTCCCGTTCTTCGCGGGATTCTGGTCGAAGGACCTCGTATTGGATGTCGTCTTCGAAGCGTTCACCGAGACCGGAGACCTTACCAGCATCTGCTTCGCACTGCTGTGGTTCCTCGGAATCGTCACCGCATTCATGACCGCATTCTACATGTTCCGTCTGTGGTTCATGACCTTCAAGGGCGAGCCTAGGGAGAACGCACAGCACTGCCACGGCGAGTCGCCTCGCTGCATGACCCTGCCCCTCTGCGTACTGTCTCTGTTCGCATTCGCCTTCGGATTTACCCTGCTCTTCGGCTGGGATGGCGTCTTCACTATCAGCTACGATCTGGCAACTCAGGTTTGGCAGGTCGCTGGCGGACATGCGGAGACCGGACTCCATTGGGTTGTGGAACTCTTCACCAACTGGAAGACCTACCTAACCATCGTACTCGTCCTGATCGCGATCGGACTGGCCTACCTCATGTATGTCAAGAAGACGGTCAACCCCGGCTGCGTCAGCAAGAACGGAACCTCCTGGCTGTACAAGACTATACAGAACAGGTGGTACCTGCCTGAGATCTACAACCAGCTCTCCTGGAAGCTCGGATACGACGTGGCTCTGGGAGTGGACTACTTCGACAGGCATGTGATCGACGGATCCGTCAACGGTCTCTCCAACGCCGTCATCAGCGGAGGAGACCTCCTGAGCAAGGCTCAGAACGGAAACGTCCACACCTACGCCGGAGTGGTGGTAGGCGGAATCGTCGCACTCTTCGTGGTTGCGATCGTATTCGTCTACATCTTCGGAGGTCTCTGAGATGGACGGTTCATTCATACTACCCGCAATCATTCTGGTGCCTCTGATCGGAGCCATCCTGACTTTGTTCATGGGTGGGGAGAAACAGAAATACGCCAGGATCGTCGCGTTCGTATTCACCCTGATTACCCTTGGTCTTACCGCCATCATCATGCTTGGCGGTGACGACCTCAGTCAGTTCGACTTCAGTGCGAACTGGATCGATTCCGCCGGACTCAAGATGAGCCTGCTCTTCACGGTCGACGGTCTTAGCATACTCATGGTCTTCCTGACCGCTGTGCTGGAAGTCATCGTGGTGGCGTTCTCCTACAAGGAGGGTGACCGCCCCAATTACTTCTTCACGCTGTTGCTGGCCATCGAGGTTGGACTTATGGGGGTGTACACTGCCGCGGATTACTTCCTCTTCTACATCATGTGGGAGATCACCCTGATCCCGATGTACTTCCTCATCTCCTGGTACGGAGGCCCGAGGAGGCACTACTCTGCCATCAAGTTCTTCATCTACACCCACGTAGCATCGCTGGTCATGCTCATCGGTATCTTCGCCCTGGCATTCCAGGCGGCGGAGATCAACGGTGGCGTGGTCGACTTCAGCTTCGCAGCGATTACCCAGGCGAGCCCCTTCTTCACCGAGGTGTTCCAGACTCTGGTCTTCGGACTTCTGTTCTTCGGATTCGCTGTCAAGATGCCCGCGGTTCCCTTCCATACCTGGCTGCCGGATGCCCATACCGAGGCGCCTACCGCAGGATCCGTCCTGCTGGCAGGAGTCATGCTGAAGATGGGTTCCTACGGTATCATCAGGGTATGTATCGAGAACCTCGAGCTCGGAGCCCAGAACTGGCAGAGCATCATGATCTTCATGGGTCTGCTGGCTATGATCTACGGAGCATACGCATGCATCGCACAGAGGGACCTCAAGAAGATGGTCGCATACTCCTCCATCTCCCACATGGGTCTCGTAATGGTGTCCATGGGATGCCTCACGACCACCGGTATCGAGTTCGCGATCTTCCAGATGTTCGCACACGGTCTCATCTCCGCCATGCTCTTCATGGTCTGCGGAATGGCCGGACACAACATCGGAACCAGGGAGATCCCCCTGCTCGGTGGAATGGCCGGAAAGATGCCCATCTACGCCACATTCATGATGTTCGCGTTCATGGCCTCCCTCGGACTTCCCGGACTCATCGGATTCTGGGGAGAGTTCGGTATCGTCTACGCCTTCTACGACTGGTGTGTCGATAACGACGTCATCTACCTGCTGGTCTTCTGTCTGCTGTCCCTGCTGCTCACTGCAGGTTACTACCTGTTCGCGATGCAGAGGACCCTGTTCGGAAGGCTCACCAAGAAAATCGACCTCACCCATGTGCACGATGTTGACAAGATCGAGGCAATATGCCTCGGAGTCCTTGCCCTGCTCGTCGTACTCTACGGAGTATGGCCCGACCTGGCACTGACTATGATCAACCTGTACAGTTTCCCTGGAGTGATCTGAAATGGATGCAACGGTAATTACTGACATATTCGGGAGCTATTCCCCGATCGCTCCGATGATCGTCCTGATCATCGGAGCACTCATCATGCCGGCGCTCTACTTCGGATTCAAGAAGAAAGCGCCTGTGACCGCAATCGCACTGATCGTAATGGTCATCAGCATTGCGATCAACCTCATCATGCTGACCGGCGGCAACTATCCCGCCGAATACAGCTCGTTCGAGGGACTGTTCGAGTACAACGACTTCAGCGGACTGATGATCCTGCTGTTCCAGGCAGTGTCCATCATCGTCCTCTTCGTGTCCGTCTCCAGCACCGAGACCACCACTCTCCACTACGGAGCGTACAACTCCCTGCTGCTCATCGCGACCGTCGGAATGATGTTCGTCGGCGAGGCTACCGACCTGGTCGGTATCTTCGTCGGAGTCGAGGCAGTGTCCATCTCCTCCTACGTGCTCGTCACCATGAAGAGGAACGACTCCCGCGCCGCCGAGGCAGGTGTCAAGTACGTGGTCATCGGTGGACTCTCCACAGCTCTGACCATCTACGGTATCTCGATGATCTATGGATCCCTCGAGACCCTGACCCTGTCCGAGCTCGGACCCGCACTTGCGGCCAACGGATACAGCTGGGCGTTCATCGTCGGTCTGATCTGCATGATCGCAGGTTACGGATTCAAGATCGCAGCGGTTCCGTTCCACATGTGGGCACCCGATGTGTATGAGGGATCCTCCACCCCCGTCTCTATCTTCCTGGCAACAGGATCCAAGAAGATGGGTCTGGTCGTGTTCTTCAAGATCTTCCTGGTCATGTTCGTCGTCGCAAAGTCGATGGCCGGCTTCGATATCGAGATCGTCCAATACATCTTCGCTATCATCGCCGCATTCAGCATGACCGTCGGAAACATCGTGGCCATCTCGCAGAACAACATCAAGAGGATGCTTGCCTACTCGTCCATCGCGCAGGCCGGATACATCCTCATCGTCATGGCCGTCATGAGCGAGTACGCACTGACCGGCGGACTGTTCCACATGTTCACCCACGTGTTCATGAAGGGCGGTGCGTTCCTGGTCGTCGGCGCACTCATCTGTGTCGGTGTCGGCGAGAAGATCACGGACTACAACGGACTTGCGAAGAGGGCACCTGTCCTCGCATTCGCAATGATGCTGTTCCTCTTCTCTCTGGCCGGAGTACCTCCGCTCGCAGGATTCACTTCCAAGTTCGTCCTGTTCTCCGGAGCGATCTTCGACGCAGACGGAAGCGGTGTCATGACCCAGTGGGTATGGCTGGCATTCGTTGCCATCCTCAACTCCGCAATCTCCCTGTACTACTATGTCAGGGTCATCAAGGCCATGTACGTCGAGAAGCCGGCAAAGGACGCCTCTGGAAAGATCAAGATCCCGAAGACCTTCGCTATCGCAATCGCGGTATGTGCGGTCCTCGTCATCGTCCTCGGTGTCTACCCCGACCTCATCCTCGACCTCTGCGCAGACGCTGCAGCGGCATTGATCTGAGAGTGAACTGAAACAACTTACCGGCCTTCGGGCCGGGAACATTTCTTTTTGATGTTAGACTCACACAGTTTGCATTAGTCGAAAGATTATGTTTTAAATCGAGGACACCTACAGAGTTCCATGGCAGTCAAGGACGACGTCATCAAGGTAATGAAAGAAGCAGGGAAGCCTCTCTCCGCAGGAGATGTGGCAAAGATCCTCGGCATCGATAAGGCTGAAGTAGACAAGGCGTTCAAGGAGCTCAAGGCAGAGAACGCCATCGTCTCGCCTGTAAGATGCAAATGGGAACCGGCCTGACCTTAGTCGAGTTCAGGTGCCCAAACGATTTCATTGCAGAGGCCTCTTTCTCCATCGAGGATCGACAGACAAGAACGGAGACAAGAGGCCTGTCATGCAGGGGCATTGGGGCTGAAATCACCCTTTCCCATCTTCAGTCCATCTGATCTGCATGTCCGAGTCATAGGCCCCATAGGTATGAAGACGATTCGACGGATTCTTTCACTGGCACTGTCTTGGAGCGACGGTGCGGGTATCGGTCTCGAACAGCTGTACCATCTATTCCATTCACCCTTGTATCGACGCAGTATCGGGGCGCAGATGCACGGTATAAGCAGGTTGCAGTGACACTGCGTTATCGGGTATAGGATGATCGGAATAGACATATTGTCTCCGTTGTAGCCTATACGTTCTGATGCCGAGTGCCAGAATCGGACACAGTCATGCTTTTGGTTCTCTGGAACTATCAGTATCTTTAAGTACGGTCCGTCCATTGACAACCGATGGCAGATTCCTGGCATGACTGCATTTCGGTCGACCTCGATAAAGTAGAGACGGTTATGAGCGACGCTACCAATTCGGAGAATGCCGAGCTCACTGAGATGTGCCAGTATGTTCTTAGGAATCACGGGAAGAGGATAAGGCCTGCCATGTGTATCCTTTCCTACTATGTCTGTGGCGGGAAAGATGCCAAGAAGGCCATAGATGTCGGTGCATCCATCGAACTTATCCATAACGCGACGCTCATACACGACGACATCAACGACCAGGGCGATCTCCGCAGAGGCGCCAAGGCGCTATACAAGGAATATACGATAGGGAAATCCATCGTCGCCGGCGACTATCTCTTCGCCCTCGGATTCCGTCTGCTCGGTGCCAGTACCGATAGCATCATCGACTATATCGTGGATGCCGCATCCGGTCTCGCCGCCGGTGAGTTCTCTCAGAAGAAATATGAGCGCAACGTCGTCGTCGATGAGTCGGAGTACATGAAGATCATCGGAGGGAAGACCGCACGCCTCATAGAATGTGCAGGAAAATGCGGTTCATATCTGGCACATTCCGATGCGGAAGACATCGACAAGATAGGACAGTTCGCATACAATGCCGGTCTGGCATTCCAGATCATAGACGACGTCCTCGATGTGGCAGGCGACGAGAGTTCCACCGGGAAGAGGGTGGGTAACGACATCGTCGAAGGTAAACCCACTCTGCCGATAATCTACGCCATGGAGGACCCGGTCGTCGGGTCCCGTGTAAAAGAGATTTTCACAAATCCGAACTCCACCTACGACGATGCCGCCGAATGCATCTCCCTCATAAAAAAGACGGATTCCATAGCAAGGTGCCGTGAGAAAGCCAGAGCGATCGCGGACGAGGCGAAAGCCTCCCTCGGTTTCGCACCTGATTCCGTATACAAGAGATCGCTTATCGGATTGATAGATTTCTTCGTATCCCGTGACAGGTGATACATTTGACTTCGATAGAAACTGATGTCCTCGTGGTCGGTTCCGGTCCAGCTGGTAGCATGGCCGCCAAATATGCCGCTGAGAAAGGGGTGAAGGTCACCCTTATAGAGATGCGCGACGAGGTCGGTACCCCCGTTCGTTGCGGGGAACTCATGCCCTCCGTCGCAGAGATCAAGGACATGTTCCCGAATCTCTCCGACACCGATACGCTGTTCGATGTCCCGTCATCTCTGAAATGCAGGGACATAGAGGGGATAAGGCTCCTGGATCCGAAGGAGAAGGAGAGGCAGTTCCCGTTCACAGGCTATACTACGGACAGGGACAGGTTCGACCAATACCATGCCGACATGGCCGTCGATGCAGGTGCCGAACTCATCACCGGATGCAGGTTCAGAGGCATAGCGGGGGATGTGGCAAAGACCTCGGCCGGAGACATATCTTATAAGGTCATCATCGGTGCGGACGGCCCCAATTCACGTGTGGCCAAAAGTCTGGGTCTTCCGCCCAACAGGAACTGCTACCCTGCCGTGACCGCCCAGGCGGAAGGGGACTTCGACCCTGTGATACAGATGTTCTTCGGACGCATAGCCCCCGGAGCATACGGTTGGATAATCCCCAAGGACGGTGTGGCCAACGTCGGAGTCGGTTTCTCTCCCAAGTTCTCCAACGGTTCACTCCGCGAATACATGGAGAAATTCGTCGAGATGCAGGGGCTCAAACTCATATCCCCGTTGAAGGGGAAGTATGTGCCGAGCGAAGGTCCGATATCAAGGACGGTGTCCGGGAGAGGTATGCTGGCCGGGGATGCCGCAGGCGTCGTCATGCCGGTCAATGGCGGAGGAATACCCCAGGCCATGATCACCGGGAGGATGGCGGGTATCGCCGCCGCCGAGAACGTCTTGAACGGTGCACCGTTATCCGATTACGAGGCCGAGTGGAAGGACGTCCTGTACAAACCGCTCCATATCGCCGCCAACAACAAGAGGCTCGCCGACGCATTCGCATTCAGGAGTGACAGGAGCACCGCCCTGTGCATGGGCATATTGGGTACCCGCAGGATGAGCAAGCTCATCAGATGCAAGCACCTGTTCCCTTGATCAGCGTTTTCTGTGGGCCTTCATCGGGGATCCGCAGATGGGGCACTCCTCCATCTTCTCCTTGTACCATTTTTTGCAGCCGATGCACTGGTAATTCCATTTCTCGATCTTGGTTATGCCGGTCTGACCGACCGCCTTGTATGGTATGCCCATGATGCGGGCCGTGTTCTGTATGGAATAGTCGTCGGTCATGACCGTCCCGCCTACATCCACGGCAAGTGCCAGTACGGTTATGTCCACCGGGGAGAGACGTCCGAGGTCGCCGCTCTTCCGGGCGGCCTCCTCAACCTTTCTTACAGATTCCCGGGTGCATTCGGATACATGCAGAAGGTCCCCCCACAGGTCCAGCCTGTGGTCCTTGTACCTCCTCAGTTCCGTTATGACGCCCGGGGGGCAACAGGATTCTTCTTCGGGAAGCTGTTCCATGGAGAATAAGGCGGAACTGTCCAGCACGAGCATGGTATCGTCCTTCGATATATTCCGGGTTATTTATTGGAATGGGTGCTTTCCGTACACCCTCTCTGCGGTCGCCAAAACCCTTAAAGAATGCGGGAGTATGTTCTTATCCCATATGGACGCCTTGGATGTAATCGTCATCATGCTGACCGGATTCTGGCTGTTCCTTCCTGCCATGCTGCCCAATTCCGCGGCAGTAGTTTTCGGCGGAGGGACCAAGATGGATTTCGGCAGGAGTTGGCGCGGGAAGAGGATATTCGGAGACGGAAAGTCCTGGAGAGGCTTCTTCGGAGGGGCGTTCTCCGGCATAGCCTTGGGGCTTATCCTGATAGGGATAGCCGCTCTCTGCGGGAGCGACAGCGATTATTGGGGATTCGGGGATTTCTACGGGAACATCGGCGTCCTTGCGACGCTGTCGTTCGGAGCGGTCCTCGGCGACCTCTGCGGCGCATTCATCAAGAGAAGGCTCGGACTGGAGAGAGGTGCGAAGGCGCCCGTACTCGATCAGTACGATTTCGTCATCGGCGCCATGTGCCTGACGGCCCTCTTCTTCCCCGACTGGGTCTATGCACATTACATAGAGGGGTGGCACATAGCCGCCTTGATATTCCTGATCGTGGTGATGTTCGCCATCCACCGCAGCGTGAATATCGTAGGTTACAGGATGGGTCTCAAGAAGGAACCCTGGTGATTCACATGGAAGACATCAAGAAAGCATTGGAGGGCTGCGGAGCACTGCAGTTCGGAGATTTCACCCTGGCATCCGGGGCGAAGAGCAGTTACTATATAGATATAAAGAAGGCGAGTACGAAGCCCGCCGTCCTCTCCGTCATCGCAAAGACGATGGCCAAGAGGATGGAGGAGATGGGAATTCATCCCGACAGGGTCGCGGGAGTCGTCCTCGGATCCATCCCTCTGGCCACCGCCCTGTCCCTCGAGACGGGCATACCTCTTCTGATGGTAAGGAAGGAGAGGAAGGACCACGGTACGGGCAAGCTCGTCGAAGGAGACCTCAGCCCCGGCGACGACGTGCTGGTCATCGAGGACGTCATAACCACCGCCGGTTCTTCCATGAAGGCCATCGCCGCCCTCCGTGCCGAGGGTGTCAAGGTCGAGAAGGTATTCTCCGTCATCGACAGGGAAGGCGGAGGAAGGGAGAATCTCGAGAGCATCGGAGTACAGCTCAACTCCCTCGTCAAAGGGTCCGACCTTTTGAAAGGTGCGAAGCAATGATCTCTCCCGACAAGGATTGCCATCTGTGCGACCTCTGCCGCAAGCGTACCAACCTCGTCCTGCCCACCGGGGACCTCGGGTCCCCTGTGGTGTTGGTGGGGGAGGCACCGGGCGAGAACGAGGACCTCCAGGGCAAGCCTTTCGTCGGAAGGGCCGGCGACATCCTCAACAAGATCATGGAGGAGGTCGGTCTCGAAAGGGGCCGGGTGATGATAACCAACACCGTGAAATGCAGGCCCCCTATGAACCGCGTCCCCATGCCGGAAGAGATGGCGGCCTGCCGTCCGTTCCTCAACAGCGAGCTGAAGGGGAGGAAGGTCGTCGTAGGCCTCGGGAAGTCCGCGGTCAAGGACCTGCTGGGATATGAGGGGCCGATGGCCAAGGTGGTCAATACCCGGCAGTATATCGATGTGGACGGGGAGAAGGTCCTGTTCATACCCACATACCATCCGATGGCATGCGTATACAAGAAGAATGCCAGGGAGGACCTGAAGATGACCATGGCGATGATAAAGGAGGAGTTCCTCTCTTGATCGGATTCGCCATCGACATGGACGGTACCGTGTACCACGGTGAAAGGCCGATCCCCGGTGCCCGTGAGTTCATAGCAGGGCTTAGGGAGCGCGGGATACCGTTCAGGTTCGTGACGAACAACTCCTCCCACAACCGGCAGTTCTATGCCGACAGGTTGGACAGGATGGGTTTCGGTGTCACGCCTGACGAGGTCCTCACCTCCACCGTCGCAACCGTCCGTTTCATAAAGGATAACAGGGGCGGCAGGAGCGTATATGTCATGGCCACTCCGGATGTGAAGGCCGAGATAGCGGAGTCCGGGATCAGGATGGCCTCCGAAGGCCGTCCGGACATCGTTCTTCTGACATTCGATACGACCATCGATTACGGTAAGATCAACCGCGGGTACCACTATCTGCTGCAAGGCTCGGAGTTCATAGCCACGCACCCCGACGACGTGTGTCCGACGGAAGACTCCTACGACATAGATATCGGACCCTTCATCAGGATGTTCGAGTCCATGACCGGGAGGGAGGCCACCGTCGTGGGTAAGCCGAACCGTCTGATGCTGGAGATGGCCGCCGCGGAGATGGGGGTCGGGCCGGAGGATGTGGTGATGGTGGGCGACAGGCTCTCCACGGACATCCGCATGGCCGCGGACGCAGGGACCAGGTCCATCCTCGTGTTGTCGGGGGAGACCGATCTGGAACTCCTCAGGAGGTCCGATATCCGCCCCACGTTCGTGACAGGGTCCGTGGCCGATATCCTTACGGAGTTCGTCGACAGCAGAAAACTGTTCTGACGTCCGGATGCCGTCTTTGTCGGTTTTTCCTATCTATTTTAAATACCACTATTATGTGTTCATGATGATTTAGGGGGAACGTCGTGAACGCACAGGAGTGTCTCAGTCCGAAGAAGATATGGGTACTCGTCGCCATAGGTGTGATCATATCGGTCGCGGCGATAGCCTGTACCCACGAGGTCAGATACATCGTGTCCGGATCGATGGACGGGGACGACCAGCCTTACGACATCAAGACCATCCCCATCTACAGCCTCGTCATGATAAAGGATGTCGACGGAAAGGACATGCTTGACGAATTCGAGGTCGGGGACGTCATAGCGTTCCACTATAGCGGTGTCGTCGTCGTTCATCGCGTCATAGCGATCGATCCTGTTGCTGGCACTATTACCGCACACGGTGATGCTAGGTCGGAGGGTGATGTCCAGGAAGTCACTTCTGACATGGTGGTGGGCAAGGTCACGGGTGTGGCGCCTCTGCTGGGTCAGGTGGTCCATTTCGTCAAATCGAGTCCTATCATTTTAATAGCCATGATAGCGGTACTCATCGTGGCGGCCTATGCCGTGAGCGATATCGTGAGGATATACAGGAAGGGATGATATGAGCATCGCTTCTTCTTTCAAGGAGTTCCCGTGCGAATACAAGGTGGCGGCGGCCGTGGTCGCAGTGACGGTCGTGGTACTTGCCGGCATAGGTGGCGCATATGCCCTTTCCAGTTCCATAACCGTCGAGAACAACGCCATGCTGTCCGAAGGGATCGCCATAGATGTGTATGAAGGGGGTTCCTCCGATAAGACGTCATTCGCGATACCGGCCATATCCGTGGACGGAGATACGCTGAAACCCGATCCCAGATCTATCACCATCGGCAGCGACAAGACATACACATTCCGGGTGTACGGCAGTTCCGAGGGCGACAGTTATGTCCGCGTATATGCCGTCATGGATGGCGATGCATCCCTCGGATGGATCGGGATAGACAGCATGTCGATCTCCGTCCCGTCGGCCGGCGGAACGCCCTACGTTTTCGGGAAATCGGTGGATGGGCTCCAGTCGGGGTTCGTTTCCGACCTTATAACCGTATCATCCAACACCAGCTACAGTTTCACCATAACCATCAATCTGAAGGACTCCACGGACCTCAAGAATCTGGACGAGGCCGAGAAGGCCTACGACCTTTCCGGCCTGCGTTTCATATTCAAGGCAGGTTCCGACGGCCCCCTCCTGCAGTCTCCCTGACAGATGGTGCCATGTGGATGACCCAGACCTTTCTTTTTTATAATTTTATTTAAATAATATGGGGCCCTATACCTTATAGACTGTATGCGCGCGAAGGTAGCCGACGCCGGGTGAGCGTGAAACAGGAAATGGGATGCACTGCAGTTGGCGTAGCTGTATTGTCCCGAAAGGGGATTCGGGATGTATCTAAAACAGATAGAACTGGAAAATTTCAAATCGTTCGGCGGAAAGGTGACCGTGCCTTTGATGGAAGGGTATATGGCCGTCACCGGACCGAACGGGTCAGGTAAGTCGAACATAGCGGACGCCATCCTTTTCGTATTGGGGCCCAGGAGCTCCAAGGCGGTGAGGGCGAGCAGGATCACGGACCTCATCTTCGACGGCGGGGCCGCCAAGTCGAAGGCCAAGTTCATGAAGGTCTCGTTGGTGTTCGACAACAGCGACCGTATCATGCCCTGGGATGACGACACGGTCATACTGACGCGTTACGTCAAGCTCTCCGAGAACGGTACCGACTACACATCGTATTTCTTCATCAACGACCAGAAATCCTCCCTCTCCGAGTTCGACACCCTCCTCACCAAGGCGAGGATAAGCGCCGACGGGTACAACATCGTGCAGCAGGGGGACGTCACGCACATCGTCCAGATGGGCAACATCGAGAGGAGACGCATCCTGGACGGGATATCCGGCATCGCCAGTTTCGATGCGGACATAGACAAGGCGAAGGGGGAGAGGGCCGAGGCGTCCTCCAATCTGGAGCGCATAGACATCATCCGTGCCGAGAAGGAGAGGCAGATCAGTGCACTCGAGAAGGACCGTGAGCAGGCCAAGGTGTATCTCGAGGCCAAGAAGGATCTGGACATCGCCAATGCCCAGATGGTCTACAGGCTCAGGGACAACGAGAAGGCCACCTTCGACAGTCTCGGGGCGAACATAGCCCTGATCCAGAAGGACATCGAAGGACTCAGGAAGGATAAGGCCGCCCTCCTCGGACAGAGACAGGAGAACGAGGCCGCCGTCAGGGCCAAGGAGGACGAGATCGCCGCCAAGGTCGGTCCCGATTATCTGAGGATAAAAGGGGATGTCGAGCAGGCCAAGATTGACGTCGCCACAGAGAAGAGCAAACACGACTCCGCCGTGGAGGATGCCGAGGATCAGCGCGAGTTCAGGGAGGGATTCGTCCAGGATGTGGAGGAGAACCGCAACCAGTATGCGACCTCCGCACAGAATCTTTCGGACCTGCAGATCAGGCTGGAGGGGGCCCAGGCCGACCTCGCCGCCGCCGAGGAGGAGGAGAGGAGGATCAGCGAGGAGACCTCCAAGCACGGAGGGGAGCTGACAGAACTCCAGAAAAGGCTCGAGACCCTGGAGAGGGACATCGATGCGGCAGGCCACGTCCAGCAGGACGCCCAGGCGAAGGCGGCCGGGGCCCAGGCCGTGCTCGACGAGGCCCGTGTGGCCAAGGCCAAGGCGGAGGAGGACCTGGAATCCGCCAGGTTCGAGGTCAAGGATGCCGACTGGAACCTCCAGGAGGTCAAGAGGCAGGCCGGTCCCCAGAACGAGATCGACGAGCTCGGAAAGCAGATCATGGCCCTCAAGAAGGAGGAGGCCGCGAAGGAGAAGGAAGAGGAGGAGCTCAAGGACATCGCCGAGAAGCGTACCGCGGAGTTCAACCGTCTTTCCACCGAGAAGAGGGTGTCCGAGAGCATGAACAAGGGCAGCGAGGCCATGTCCCGCATCCTCGCCCTCAAGGAATCCGGTCAGATGCCCGGCATACACGGTACCGTGGCGGAACTCGCCACCGTCGATCCCGGCTATGAGACGGCCCTCTCCGTGGCCGCCGGCAACAAGATGGGTGCCATCGTGGTGGACAACAAGGATGTGGCCGCCCGTTGCATCGAATATCTCAAGAAGAACGGTCTGGGCAGGGTGACATTCCTGCCGCTCACCGAGCTCCTTCCCGGTAAACCGCGTGCGAAGGCCATAATCGCCCTCAAGAGCACGGACGGATATGCGACCGATTTCGTCACATACAAGCCGGAATATGCCAACGTGTTCTGGTACGTCTTCGGAGACACCCTCGTGGTGGGGACGTTGGACAAGGCCAAGGAGGTCATGGGCGGCGTCAGGATAGTGACCAAGGCCGGGGAGCTCATCGAGGCGTCCGGCGCCATGACCGGAGGTACCATCGACAAGAGGAAGGTCCAGCAGTTCGGTCCCAGCGGCCAGTCCGCCCTGGAGGCCGCCGGTGCGGAGATGAGGAAGGCCGTCGAGGCCCTCGCCGTCCTGAGGTCCGATCTGAGACAGCTCAGGGATGCGATCAGACAGACCGACGACCTCATGAGGGCCGCCGGTACCAAGGGCATCGACATGAAGGGCAAGATCGTCGCCGCCGAGGCGGTCTTGGAGCAGGCCAGAAAGGGTGTGAAGTCTGCAGAGGAGGTCCTTTTCAAGAGGACGTCGGACGTCACCGCCGCAGAGAAGGCCCTGTCGGACGCCGCAGCCGCCCTGGATGCCGCCAACTCGAAACTCGATTCCCTCAGGGAGGAGAGGACGGCCGCACGCGACCGTATGGCCGTCATAGCCCCTGCAGGTCTCCAGGAGAGGATCCAGAAGGCCCGCGATGCGGTATACTGCCACACGCAGACCGTCACCGACCTGCTTCAGCAGATCGGCGGACTCAAGGCGGAGATGTCCGGTCTCGACAAGCAGAAGGAGGCTTTGGAGGAGCAGATATCCAAGATCGATTCCCAGATCGCCGAGGACGAGAAGGCCGCCTCCGAGCATGCCGCCAAGGTCGAGGAGTTCAGGGTCAGGCTGGAGGCCGTGAAGAGGATACAGGACGAGATGGAGTCCAAGATCGAGGACCTGAAGGCCGAGAGGGACGCCCTCATACAGAACGGTTATTCGTTGGACAACGCCGTGGAGAAGGCTCAGAACGGCATAGAGGCCAAGGACGGATATCTGCAGAGTCAGACGGCCCAGATGGAGACCAGCAGGATCAACCTCGAACAGTATGAGGAGCAGGTGAAGGCCCTGACCGTGGAAGTCCCGGAACCCATCCCTTCGGAGAGCTCGCTGAAGGTGGCCATAAGGCAGTGTCAGGCCAAGATAGATGCCCTCGGCCATGTGAACCTGCGTGCGATAGAGGATTACGACATCTGCAAGCAGGAATACGACCTCATGATGGGGCAGGTGGCCATACTCAACAACAGGATATCGGATCTGGACAGACTCACCGAGGATCTGAGCAGGAAGAAGAAGGGACTGTTCATGGAGGCATACGATGCCGTGGACTCGAACTTCAAGGCGATATACGCACAGCTGTCCGGCGGAGGACAGGCGTTCATGGCCCTGGACGTTCCGGAGGACCCGTTCAGCGGAGGTCTGCAGATCAATGCCAAGCCCAGGAACGGTAAGATGCTGAGGCTCGAGGCCCTTTCCGGAGGGGAGAAGTCCCTTACGGCCTTGGCATTCATATTCGCCATCCAGGAATACCAGCCCTCGCCGTTCTATGTGCTCGACGAGGTCGACATGTTCCTGGACGCGGTCAATGCGGAGATGGTGGCCAGAAGGGTCAAGGAGAGCTCCGCGAGGACACAGTTCATACAGGTGTCTCTGAGGAAGGTCACCCTTACCTTGGCCGACCACCTGATAGGTGTGACGAGGCCCCCGACAGGGATAAGCCGCGTCATAATGCAGCCGGACATAGCCGAGGTCTCCAAGTACGAGGAGGAGGCTCTGAGAAGGCAGAGGGAGGAGGGGAGCTCCGACAACATAGAGGGATGAAGATGGATGGGAACATGCAGATGGAAACGATGGAACAGCACCTTCTGTTCCACAAGGCGATGGCGGAGGACGAGGAATCCTTCGCCAGGATAAACGGATACCTGGACATCCTGAAGGATGCGGGTTCGGGGGAGAAGCTCAACGACCCCCTCGACGAATCCATAAGGGCGGTGTTCAGCCTCGTCCTGGAAAGGGGTCTCGACCCGTGGGCGATAGATCTCGAGCAGTTTGCAAGGATGTACTCCGAGAAGGTGTCGTCCAACAGGTTCGACATGATCGTCGCAGGAAGGCTCCTCCTCATGGCCTGGAAGATCCTGAACCTCCAGTCGGAAAGGACCCGTATGACCGCCGAACCTCCCGTGGAGGTCGAGGCGGTGGACGAGACCGACTTCGACTTCATAGAGGAGGACCCGATGGTCGTGCCCGAAGTGTCGTTCAGGAGGGCGTATGTCAGGGACGAGCCGCGCCCCGTGACCATGATGGACCTTCTCGACGCATTCGAGGAGGCCAAGAAGGAGGCCGAGATCGCCGAGGCCAGGGAATCCGCCCGTGTGAAGATCAGGGAGAAGGCCCCCGTGAAGTTCGAGAACAAGGCCCATCAGGAGGACGACGAGAGGGCCGTGGAGGCGGTATACAGGAGGATCCGCGAGATGGGTGCGGGTCCGATGCCCATAACCGAGTTCTACACATCGTCCGCGGAGGAGAACATAACCGTGTTCGTATCCGTCCTCCATCTGGTCAGGAACGGCCTGCTGGACGTCTATCAGACGGAACTTCCCTACGGTGAGATCACCGTACAGATCAGGGTTCCCGAGACGTCCGTGCCGGTCGAGGCGGCGGTGAACTGAGTTGGAAGACAAGACGATGGTCGAGGCGGCCCTCTTCGCGGCCACGGCGCCTCTGAAGGTGGAGGACATCGTCAGCAGGACCGGTCTCGACGAAGCCTCCGTGAGATACGCCCTCAAGGACCTCCGCATGGAGTACGATTTCCGCGGGAGCGCCATCATGATATCGGTCGCCGGCGGGGCATACAGGATGATGCTGAGGCCGGACTGCCAGAAGTTCACCGGAGTCTTCGCCAGACCGGAAATGCCCGGAGGGGTCATGCGTACCCTCAGCACGATAGCCTACAACCAGCCGGTGCTGCAGTCCAAACTGGTGAAGGTCCGCGGGCCCCGTGCCTACGAGGACGTTCATATCCTGAGGGACATGGGTCTCGTCTCCGCAAGGTCCGTGGGGCAGACGGTCGAGCTGTCCACCACCCCCAAGTTCGCCGAGCAGTTCGGTATCGGAAGCAACAGCAAGGCGGCCATAAGGAAGTGGATCGAGGACAACGCGGCTAATATGAGACAGGCCGACGGCGGCGAGTCGGCTCCCCAGGACCCGAACGACGTCCAGTGACTCCTGCGCGCGCGACAATATATTATAATAAGGAGAGGTACGGGATATCGATAGATATGACCATGCCGCAGGCTCTGCTAGAGAAGTCCGTAGGAAAGCGCGTCTCCCTCCTCCTGAAGGACGGGAGGGTGATGGAAGGCAAGCTCGTCGGTTTCGACGACCTCATGAACATGTCTCTCGAAGAGACGGTCGAGACCGTACCTGGGACCGAGGAAAGAAGGCTCGGGACCGTCGTCCTCCGCGGAAACAACGTGGTAAGCATCTCGATCCTCTGAGGATATATTCCGAAGGTCGACCTATGTCCCTTCTGGACAGGATCAACAAGGTATCGGACAACGCGAACGCCCGTAAGGCATGGTTCGGGCTCGTCGTCGCTATTTTCGTCTGTATCATCGTAGTCCCGTCCATATATGTCGTAACACAGATGTTCACCGATTGGGACGGCATAAGCGATGTCCTTGCCGATTCCGACAAGATGTCGGTCATATGGAGGGCCGTCGGCGTCTCGTTCGGTCTCGCATTCGTCGTCACGGTCTTCGACATCATCGCCGGCCTTCCCATGGCCTGGATAATGGTCAGGAAGAATTTCAGAGGGAAGAATTTCCTGGATACGCTCCTCGACATGCCTCTGGCGTTCCCCACCGCCGTTCTCGGACTTTCCGTCCTCATGTTCTGGGGGGCCCCCGAAGGTGTGGACATCCCCGGACTCGGACTCCATCTCTCGACCTTCATGATGTTGGTGCTCCTGCACATAATATTCACCTATCCGTACATGGTCAGGTCCCTATCGGGTATTCTGGAGCAGATCGAGCCCAATTACGAGACGGCCGCCATGACCCTCGGTGCCAGCAGGTGGACGGCTGTGAGGACCATCACCCTCCCTCTTTTCAGGGCGGGACTCGTCACAGGATTCATCCTCTGCTTTGCGAGGTCCCTCTCCGAGACGGGCGGCACATACATCGCCCTCAGCATACTGGGTGTGGAGAGCACTTATTTCACCGGACCCACATACATCACCGAGAACAAGATCGGTCTGGCACCTAACGAGGCCACTCCCGAGATGATATTGATTAGTACCATAATGATCCTCCTCGCCCTGCTGCTCCTGGTGGCGGCGAGGTTCGTCATCACCAAGATGGGCATCAAGACGGAGAAGGTGTGGCCGGAATTGGGCAGGAGACTGAGCCGTGGTGCGGCTCCGAAGCTCAAGGACGGTCTCGCCATCCTCGTCCTCGTCCTCTTCGTCCTCGTCCCGTCCTTCTACATCTTCGCCTATCTGGCCGATCCCGGGGCCATAGATACGGGAAAACTCCTCTCCACCACAGGGGTCTCGTTCCTGATAGCGGGTGTCGCGGCCATATTCGACATAATATTCGGGATACCGGTGGCCATCTACATCGCGAGACACAAGGACGGGAAGTTCGCGAAGATCCTGGATAATCTGGTCAACATCCCGCTCATCGTCCCCACCACCGCCCTCGGTGTGTCTCTGGCATTGTTCTGGTCCGCCACCACCGCAAATTCCGTCCCTGCCATGATCCTCGTCATATTGGGACATATCTCGTTCACATACCCCCTCATCGTCAGGAACATAACGGGGGCCATAGAGGAGGTCGACCCGTCCTACGAGGAGACGGCCATGACCCTCGGTGCGAAACCGTTCCAGGCGTTCTACAAGATTCTTCTTCCGGTCATCAAGACCTCCGTCATCGCCGGGGCCATCTTGGCATTCACCAGGAGTCTCGGGGAGACCGGGGCCACACAGGCCATCGCCGGAAGTGCGGTCGATACCGTTCCGATCTATATCGTGGATCTGGTCAAGAACGGGTCGTATTCGGAGGCGGCCATGGCGTCCATAATCCTGATCGCCATCTGTTTCGTGATGATGATGTTGGTGAGATACATCACCCACAGGGGAGGTCCGAGACATGCCTGAGATAAGATTGGAGGGGCTCCACAAAGAGTTCGGCGGGGGCATCAAGGCATCCGACGGGTTGGACCTCACCGTCAGGGACGGGGAGTACCTATGCCTCCTCGGGCCGACGGGTGCGGGAAAGACCACGGCCCTCAGGATGATCTGCGGCCTTACGGAGCCCGATTCCGGACGTATCCTTTTCGATGGGAAGGATGTGTCGGACATCCCGATAAGCGAGAGGAGGACGACCATGCTTTCCCAGAGATATGCTCTGTTTCCCAACATGGACGTCTACGACAACGTCGTTTTCGCTCCCGTGATCAAGAAGTGGAGCGAGGAGGATACGAAGTCCCTTGCCACCTCGATGATCGACACGGTCCACATGAGCAAGAAGGTCCACAGCATGCCAGGGGAGCTGTCCGGAGGACAGCAGCAGCGTACCGCTCTCGCAAGGGCCATGGCATCCGATTCGAAGATCCTGCTCCTGGACGAGCCGCTCAGGGCATTGGATGCCCGTCTGAGGATAGAACTCAGGAAGGAGCTCAAATCCATGGTGAAGGAGATGGGTCTGACCTCCATCCATGTCACCCATGACCAGGACGAGGCCATGGAGGTGGCGGACCGCATAGCGATCATACGCAAAGGCAGGATCATCCAGGTCGGAACCCCCTCGGACATATTCCAGAATCCTGCGACTCCATTTGTGGCGAACTTCCTCGGCCGGTCCAATGTGTTCTCCGGGAAGTACGTGGGAGGGGATGCCGAACATTCCGAGATCGAGATATCGCCGGGGATCGTGGTGAAGGCCAGACCCATCGACATGGAGCCGGGGGAGGAGGCCGTCGTGGCGGTCAAGGTCGGTACGACCGTCCCAGAGGTGGTAGGGGCTAAGACCGACGTACAGGACAAGCACCTGCCGAAGGTCCTTCCCGACGGATATTTCGGCGGTATTGTGGAGAGGGTCATGTACGAGGGGGCTACGATAACCGTCGAGACGAGGGTCGAGGGACTCGGAATAGTGTCTTCCCAGAGGTCCTCCAGAAGATATGAGGCATATCAGCCCGGAATGCAGGTGTCGATAACGTGGCAGCCGCAGAAGGCATCGGTCTTCAGGATGCCGGAGAACGGATTGGAAGACGAGATGAGGCTTGACTGACATGGCTAAGATAAAGCTTGAGCATGTTTCCATGAGGTTCGGTGACTTCTACGCGGTCAAAGACATAAATCTCGAGGTCGAGGAAGGGGAATACATAACGATCCTGGGACCGTCCGGATGCGGGAAGACCAGTCTCATACGCGTCATATCCGGGATATGGACTCCGACCGAAGGCAGGGTGTGCATAGACGACACCGATGTGACGGACGTTCCTCTGGAAGACAGGGATGTCGGATACGTCTTCCAGAACATAGCCCTATTCCCCAACATGAACAACATGAAGAACGTGGAGTACGGCCCGAGGGTCCGTGCCAAGTCTCCGAAGGAACGTGAGGAGACCGCCGGGAAATATCTGCAACTCGTAAATATGCTGGACAGGGCACAGATGTTCCCGTTCGAGCTCTCCGGCGGGGAGCAGCAGAAAGTCGCCATAGCAAGGGCCCTGTCATCCGGATCGAAGATCATCATGCTCGACGAACCCCTGTCTGCATTGGATGCGAGGGTCCGTATGGAACTCAGATACGAGATCCGCAGGATCGTCAAGGAATTGGGGATAACCGTCCTTCATGTGACGCATGACCAGGAGGAGGCCATGTCAGTCTCCGACAGGATCGTTCTCATGAAGGCGGGTACGGTACACGACACCGGGAGCCCTATAGAGATGTATAGGGAACCCCAGAGTGTGTTTGCGGCGTATTTCATCGGAGAGACCAATCTCCTGGAGGGGTACGTGGACGGCCGTACCAAGAACGGATGGACGAAAGTCCGCCTCAGGGGAGGTAAGACGGTAAAGGCCGAGAAGACCGATCTGTCCAACGGGGATCCCGTGGTCATATCGGTGAGGCCGGAGAACGTGTATACTGCAGACGACGGTCTTCGTGCGAAGATCATCAACGTGGTGTACATGGGCACATATTGGAGGGTCAGGACGGTCGCGGAGACCGAGGATTATGTCGATTACAATGTATCAGACAATCTGGACCCTCCCAAGGTTGGGGAAACGGTCACCATAGTTTTCAACAAGAGTATGACACAGGTGTTCGAAAGACCCAAGGAAGGATTGACGGAGGCGATAAGCCTTGAGTGATAAGGGAATTCTGGACTGGTTCGGAAAGAGGAAGGAGAGCTCTGTCACCATCGGTGCCAGGGGGCACGTGATGGTCGTACGCGACACCGTGGCGGAGCTGAAGAACGCATTGGACTGCATGGTGAAGGGGGATGCCGTCGCGGCCGTGAAGTGTACCGAGAGGCTCATGCTTTGCGAGAAGGAGGCGGACCGTATCGAGGACAAGCTCTGCGCCGAGATCAGCAGGGGGGAGCTCTCCGTCCAGGAGAGGGAGAATCTCATCCGTTTCGTCAGGCAGACCGATAAGGTGGCCAATTGGGCGAAGGAGGGTGCGATATACCTGCAGCTTCTGAACGAGACCAACGCCAAGGTCCCTGTGGAGATCTGGTCGGAGCTTGCTCACATGACCGACGAACTCATCGAGGAGACCAAGTTCCTTGTCGGGGCCATAGAGAACATGAATGCCGATCCGAAGAAGGTCTTCGGAGAGATCGATTCCCTGAACGATCAGGAGCGCATAATCGACGGTCTGTATTTCACATGCATAAAGCATGCCCATCTGTCGGAGATGGATCCCAGAGGCCTTTATCTGGTGGACGAACTCATCGAAGCCATCGAGATGGCGGCCGACAGCGGGAAGTCGTGCGGCGACGCCATAAACATCATGCTTATCTCCAGGGGTGTCTGAATGGGAAGGATGTTCGGGACCAACGGTGTCCGCGGGGTCGTGAACCAGGATATGAACATCAAGCTCGCCATGCAGATGGGCAAGGCGGTCGGTGTCGTGTTCCCCGGTACGGCGGCCATAGCCACCGATACCCGCGTATCTGCGGATATGCTCAGGACCGCCGTATCCGCCGGATTGATGTCTGTGGGATGCGACGTGGTGTTCCTGGGGGCCATACCTACCCCTGCATTGCAGTATTATGTGAAGACGAACGACTCCATAGCCTGCGGGATCATGATAACCGCCTCCCATAACCCTCCGGAGTTCAACGGGATAAAGGTCGTAGCTCCCGACGGGACGGAGGCCTCCAAGGAACAGGAGTCCGCCATCGAGGACAAGTATGACGAGATCATCCCCGAGGTCCCTTGGAATATGGTCGGCAGATACAGGTTCGTTCCCGGTGCGGATGATGCATATGTCGACGCCGTCGTCTCCAAACTCGATGTGGAGGCTATAAGGGCCGCCAATCTGACGGTCGTTCTCGATTGTGCCAACGGGGCCGCTTTCCATACCTCGCCTCTTCTTCTGAAGAAACTCGGTGTAAGGGCGATAACGATCAACGGGAATCCCCAGGGCGAGTTCCCCGGGCATCCGAGCGAGCCGACCGCGGACAATTTGGCGGATCTGTGCAAGATGGTCGTCGACACCCATGCCGATCTAGGCATAGCCCATGACGGGGACGCCGACCGCTGTGTCTTTGTGGACAGCAACGGGACCTATGTTCCCGGGGACAAGACCCTCGCCATTCTGGCCAAGGGGATAGTGATGGCCAACGGCGGAGGAGAGGTGGTCACTCCTGTAGCGACCTCCTCTGTCGTAGACGATACGGTGAAATCGGTCAAGGGTACCGTGGTCCGTACCGCAGTAGGATCTCCGATCGTGGCAAGGAAGATGATGGATGACGGAGGCGTCTTCGGAGGGGAGGAGAACGGCGGACTCATATTCCCGGATTACCAGTATTGCAGGGACGGGGCTATGGCCATCGGCAGGATGCTGGAGTGTATCATCCGCAACGGCCCTCTGAATTTCCAGCTGGCCGCTCTTCCCATCTATTACACCGAAAAGAGGAAGATGGAATGTCCCAACGACCTCAAGGATGCGGTCATGAAATTCTTGGAGAGTCATGCCACCATAAAGAACAAGGATAAGACGGACGGCCTCAAATTGGTCTCGAGAGACTTCTGGGTGTTGGCCAGACCCTCGGGTACGGAGCCCATATTCAGGATCTATGTGGAGTCCAAGGATAAGGAAAAGGCCATCAAGAATGCGGACAAGTACCAGAAGATGGTGGAGTCCTTCCTTTCTTCCGCATAAATCATTTCAGAGGGCATCCCACGGGATGTCCTCCCTATTTACATATTATATATAGAGCAGGGGCGGCTCACTGTCTGAGGTTCTTGCCGAGTACGGCAAGGGCTTCGTTGATGAGTCTCGCTCCCAGGACTGAGGTTATCCCAGAGGGGTCTGCCGGAGGGCAGATCTCCATGACGTCGAATCCGGCCAAGCGGTCTCCTACCAGGTTGATGGCTTTTTTAACGTCATAAGGCGTAAGTCCGAACGGTTCGGGTGTTCCGGTTCCCGGTGCATAGGCCGGGTCTATTCCGTCGATATCTATCGAAAGATACACTTTATCCGCTTTGAATCCGTCCAAGGCCTTCTTCACAGCCCATTCGATACCGTGATCGAATACTTCGAATGCGGTCACGTGAGGTATCACGTCATCCCTTTCGAGTTCCTCTCTTCCGATGGCCCGTATTCCGACTGCGCAACAGTTCCCTATACCGATGTGGTCGGCCGCCCTTCTTGTCACGCATGCGTGGCTATTGGGGGTGCCCATATATTCGTCTCTGGAATCCAGATGCGCATCTATGGTCATGAGCGCGATCTTCTTGCTGTCGAAGGATTGGATGACCGGTATGGTGGCCGAATGTTCTCCTCCGATGACGATGGGGAATTTCCCCTCCCTTATGCAAGGACCTACTGCGAACTTGACCTCTTCAATCATATCCTCCGGAAGGATGAAGTCGTCGCAGTTTCCGTAGTCGCAGACCACGGGCTGGTTTTGATCCAGCCCATGCTCGAAATGGAACTCTTCAAAATTATAGGATGCCCGCCTCACTGCGGTCGGGGCCTCGCGGGCCCCGGCCTTGAAGCTGGCAGTGTGGTCGTACGGGACCCCGAAGATCACCGCATCCGCATCGTTGTACTCTGCGTCGGCATCAGCGTAGGTCACCCCGTACACCATTTTAATCCGACCTCACATCAGTTTCATCCTGTCCATCGCCACGATGTACAGGATCTCTGCGCCATCGGTAAGGACGCTCTCGTGGTCCTCGTTGATGGGCATGGTGAAGGTCTCGAAAGTCTCGAGGTCCATGATCTGGATCTCGTTGCTGGCCTCGTCGATGGAGATGACCTGTCCCTTCCTCTTGTCGATGACGGGGACCTGGACCTTTGCGCTCACAGGTGCGTTGATGGATTTCTTGGCTCCGGTGAAAATGTCGATGGCCTCGATGCTTGCCTTGGCGGATCCATGTTTTCCGGGCTTGGAGGTAGTTATCGAAACGATCTTGCAAGGGCATTCGTCGATGTTCACGTACCTTCCGATTTTGAGCTCCCTGAGCTCCTTCATCTCCCACTCTGCCATAATAATTCCTTCCTTTTTCGTACGATGCGCTTACAGTATCCGTTTGTTCTTCACTTTCCCGTATTGGGACTCAGCAACAATGATGTTCTGGCGCATAGTAATCGGATTCCCCATAGCCCGTTAAAATATATACTTATTGACACTTTTTATGGATTCTGGACAGCGGGGTGCGGTGATTACACAGATCCATGTACTCGGTCATGTCTTTTCCGACCATTTCCGTAAGGGATCCCGGGAAATCCATGGGAAACTCGGACATGGAGTGTACGATTCCCGAAGCGATACGGCGTACCTCCCGAGGGTATCGTCGTAGTATGGAATGCAGCAATCGTTGCATTTTCCGGTCTGCAACAATTGCTGCAATTCAATGCCTTGGCTTATTGTTTGTTGTTCTTTCCGTGGTGGTTCCTGCCCTTTCCGTGGTGGTTGGGTTTCTTCGCCGGTGATTTCTTCTTCGGGGGGTCGGGGTATCTCCTCTTGATGTCGGCGATCCTCGTTCTCAACTCGGCGTTGAGCCTGTCTCCGCAGAAATCTCCTTTGTATTCATCCACCTTGGCGGCTATGAGGACCTTTCCGGCCAAGGCGCGGGCGATGTTCCCCCTCTGCCAATAGGGTGCCTTTCTGAGGTCGGGGTATTGATAGATCACCCCATGTTTGGGAGGGTTCTTTCCGGAACGGAGGTGTCTGAACATGGCCTTCTCCGCACCAAGGAGCTGTACGGTGGAAGACGGCAGGGATGCGAGCCTTTCCAGACCTCCGGCCAACGATATCAGCCTCGCGGATAGCGGCCCTCCCAGGATCGCACACATGTTGGGGCACATCTCCTCTACCAAGGACGTGATGTATTCCTCCACGTCCTTCCTGTCGTCGTATATCCTGCAGAGTGTGTCGGCGAGGTTCTGTACCGCACGCATATCCTCGGGGTCGAAATCGGCCCCCATGGATTGGATGTCCAGTCCCAATTCGTCCACGATACCCCCCCTGTCCCCGTGTTTGGCGATCAGAAGGGCGTATCTGTCGTCCTTGGCGAGGTCGGCCAGTTCCGGGAAGTGCATCCCGTACCACTCATGGAGTCTCTCGCTCATCAGGTTGGATACCTCTATCAGGTCGTCGAGGTCGCGGATGGCCTGTACGAGGTTCTTGTCCCTGGCTATCGGTTCGGAGGTCCTGAGTTTTCCGAGCCTTACCATGACCTCGTGCATGAACGCATCGTCGAACCCGTAATCGGAAGGTCTGATGAAGGACGAGTCGTACAGTTCGGGTTTCCCCAGTTCGGACTGTCTCCTATCGCCAACGGCCAGTTTCGTCCTCCCTTCCGCCAGTTCCCTTTCCTCCGGAAGGATGGAACCCTTTTGGATCTCCGCAAGCTTCTCCGCGGCCGCATCCGCATCCTTGGGCATGAGGCGTTTGTCCATGACCCTGTTGGACTTGTCGTCAACCAGGAAGACCCCGAACCATTTGGTCACCAATATGGCCATGTCATCTCATCCCCCTGAGTTTGACCACTTCTTCCACGGGAAGTTCGGCGGCATCTCCTGCCAGGATCTGCAGGTGTGCCTGGAACTCGAGTTCCTCCATCCGATTGAATGCCTCCTCCAGCGTCCTGCCTTGGGTGATGGCCCCGTGTTTAGCCATGAGCATGGCCGGGGCATCTGCATATTCCATGACCGCATCCACCAGCTCCTGGGACCCAGGCGTCTCGTATCTGATGGTCGGGACCTGGTCAAGGAGGAGGACCCCTTCCGGAGTCAGACAGCTTTTGATGTCCTCCCCTTTCACAGCCAGGGCGAGACAGTACAGCGGATGGCAGTGGATGACGGCATTCGTCTCCGGATTCTCCTTGTATATCCCTATGTGGAACTTATGCTCGATGCTGGGCTTCCCTCCCGATATTACGTTCCCATCCATGTCCATCTTGACCAGGTCGTCTCCGCTTATGAGTCCCTTGTTGACGCCGCTGGGTGTTATGAGGATCTCGTCCTCACCGAGGCGTACGCTCATGTTGCCTCCTGCGGATACGGTGAGATGCCGGTCGTAAAGGAGGTGACAGCATTCCGCCAGTCTCCTTCTGGCGAACGATTCGTTGGTCATTCCCTCATCTCCGAGATCTCCGACGGCTTGAATATGCCCTTCTCGGTGATGAAACCGGTGACGAGTTCCGCCGGTGTGACGTCGAACGCGGGGTTCAGGGCCTTGGAGCCGATCGGTGCGATCCTCATGCCGTTCACTTCGGTGACCTCGGTCTCGGACCGCTGCTCGATGACGATGTCCTTTCCCGTCTCCGTGGAGAAATCGAAGGTGGACACGGGGGCGGCGACGTAGAACGGTATTCCGAACCTCTTGGCGCAGATGGCCTTGTCGAATGTTCCGATCTTGTTGGCGAAATCCCCGTTGGCGGCGATCCTGTCGGCGCCGACGATGATCATGTCGACACCCTGGCTCATATAGTAGGCGGACGCCCCGTCCGGGATGATGGCGTGGTCGATACCCTCCTGGTTGAGTTCCCATGCGGTGAGCTGCATCCCCTGCAGACGGGGACGGGTCTCGGAGGCGTAGACGAAGAATTTCCTTCCGGCATCGTGGGCGTTCCTCATGGGTGCGAGGGCGGTGCCGACATCGACCGTCGCAAGGGCCCCTGCGTTGCAGTGGGTCATGAGCCTCATCCCGTCTTTGATCAAGGCCCCTCCGTATTCCCCGATGGCACGGCATTTGGCCACGGTCATGTCGGCGTATTCGTCTGCGGCCTTCACCGGGTCGTCTCCGTTTTTGAGTCTGGAATACATCCAATCCGTGGCATAGAACAGGTCGTATGCGGTGGGTCTCGCGGCCTTTATGAACGCGGCCGCCTCGTCGAGGTCCTTTCCCCCGAGACCTGCCAGACACATGGCGTATGCGGCGCTGGCACCTATGCACGGGGCCCCTCTCGTGGTCATGTTCTTTATGGCCTCGGCGACATCGCGGTAGTCGTCGAATTCCACGATCAAGAGGTCCAAAGGCAGCTTCCTCTGGTCGATCATCCTTACCTTTCCGTTCTCGAACCAGACCGCTTTGATGTCTCCGGTGCTTCCGTCCTTCATTCTAGCCTTCATGGGATTCGCCTTTCCTATGGGTTCTCCTACTGCGGGAACAGTTATAAAATGTGCGCGCGCAAGGTCAGTATCTCGGGGAAAATGTGAGGAGGGCTCCGTTGCCCATTACCTCTGCCGACTGGAGATCCAATCTTATGCCCTCGGGTGCGACCCATCCGTCGCCGTCCGCCGGGGTGGGGGCCGTCCTGCCGCCGATGAGCAGGCCGCCCACGAAGACGGTGTATCTGTCCACCAGCCTGTCTCTGAAAAAGGAGGCTATGACCTCTCCTCCCCCCTCCACCATGACGCTCTCGATGCCGAGTTCACGTGCCAGCAGGTGCATTGCAACGGGAAGGTCTATCCTGTTGTCGCCGCACCGTACGACCGTGGCCCTGTCCCCCCAGTTCTTCTCGCATGATTTGCAGGTGATGATGACGGTCGGTGCGCGGTCATCGAGGACTCTGGCGTCCTCGGGGATACGTCCGTGGGTGTCCAGGACCACGCGGATCGGATTCTCGTCGTAGGAAAGGCCCTTTACGGTGAGATGGGGGTCATCGGATACGACCGTGCCGACACCTACCAGAATGGAGTCGTACCTGCGCCTCATCTCCTTCACTCTGGCTATGTCCTCGTCGGAGGATATCCTGACCTGCTTCCTGTCGGATCCGGCCAGTTTACCATCTGCGGACATGGCGCAATTGACGTGTATGAACGGTTTCATGAGCTGGGTCAGTTTCCTTCCCCCGGATTGACCGAGAAGTGGTATCCGTCGTCCTTCCTCTCCACACCGAACCTCACATCGAGGAAAGATTCCAAGGTATCCATCTGGCTCAGCAGGTGTTTGCTTATCCTGGAGACTATGAAGCTGCTCTTCCCCTCGGCCATGGCCATGTATGGGAGGAGTTGGTCCGCGGTATGTATGTCGACCGTCGATCCGGCGGACATCTCCTGCAGGAGGTCGCTGGCGGCATCCAATCCGGATTGCTGGGGGCTGTGGCCTTTGCTGGAAAGGACATTGCTGGACAGTATCCCGTTCTCATATTCGGCCACCAACACCATCCCGGCCCCGCGGGACGTACCCTCGGTCCTCTGGAACTGTATGTCTATGTCGTATTGGGACTCGAAGACGTGTTTGCAGGCCTCGATCATGTCTGAACCGATCCTGTCGGAGAGGTGCTGTACGAAGCAGATCCCGTGCAGTCCTTTCAACTGTCCCAGATCATCCAAGGCAAGGGGTTCGATCCTGCCGATGGGATCCATCTTCAGCTTCACATGTCCGCCCCCGATGGGATAGAATCCTCTTTCGAGGATCTCCAGTTCTGCATTGATCCCCATTCTTTTCATCAGGGGGAAAAGGACCATCGGATAGGAGTCCACGGGCGGTGCCCACATGACGTTCGTCCCGCCGACGAGGTCAAGGGTGAAGGGGGACGTGTAGTTCCTGGCGGCGAGCATGGTGGCCTGGATCACAAGGCTTATGCTTCCGGCGGAGCCTATGTCCATAGATATGTCGGTCACCTGGTCGTGTCCCGGTTCTATGAGGAGTTCCGACGAGCCGATGTAGTTGCCGGTGACCTTCGATCCGGTCATGGTCGCGACGGCGTTCACGGCCGTAGTGTGCTGTTTAGAAAGTCCGTTCGTCGGACGGTTCTCTCTGATCCTCGTAAGACGGGTGGTCGTGCCGGTGAGCGTAGCCAAGGCTACGGATGTGCGGACCATCTGTCCGCCCCCTTCGCCTCTAGAACTGTCGATCTCCAGCACCATAGGTTCTTCCGTACGGTATGCCTTTATTTTATTCTATTGAAGTTATAATGACAGAATTCTCGCCGCTTTTAAACGGCGACCCGTGTATATCGATTTGCTACAATGGA
>ERZ857629.115-NODE-115-length-122284-cov-28.713300_pt1 | contig 122284 bp, 89 predicted proteins | sample MGYA00519700_ERZ857629 | MGnify/ENA primary metagenome ERZ857629 (study PRJEB31778, sample SAMEA3449351) | human gut metagenome | biome: human gut; feature: human-associated habitat; material: faeces | place: United Kingdom | collected 2010/2012 ... | reverse complement strand
TCGCTCATTTCGCATAACCTTCGCTGCATACCTGCCTACGCACATCAAATCCCTATGGGATTTTTTCAATCATTACTAAATTATCACATGGACAACTTGTATATCATTCCCTTTTTTTTTGGGGGGGGGTACGCAATAACGAAATCTGGTGAGCTTGCACGCTTAATTGAACAGTCTCTATAAAACAAACATTTTAGTATTTTCTGAGATTTTTTATCAAAAACATTTGCGTATTTTCGGAGTTTTTCAGTAAAAACATTTGCGTAGCCTGAATAAAAAGATTATCTTTACAACCAAAATCAGGCAATACATATAGATAATGGAACGAATTTTCAAAAGAAAGCTTTATGACCGTCTTCTTGAATGGAAACGAGTTCAAAACGGCAAGTCAGCCATCTTGATAGAAGGAGCACGACGTGTTGGTAAATCAACACTTGTCGAGCAGTTCGCCAAAAATGAATATGAATCCTACATACTTATTGACTTCAATGAGGCATCTGCCGAGGTTAAATCCTTGTTCAATGATCTAATGAACAAAGATTATATCTTTCTTCAGCTGCAAGCCCTGTATAACGTAGTATTGAAAGAGCGAAAGTCTGTCATTATTTTTGATGAGGTGCAGAAATGCCCCCTTGCCAGACAAGCAATAAAATACCTTGTTAAGGACGGACGTTACGATTACATTGAAACTGGTTCTCTCATCAGCATAAAAAAGAACACGAAAAACATCACAATTCCAAGTGAGGAGGAGCGTGTCACTCTTTACCCGATGGATTATGAGGAATTCAGATGGGCATTGGGAGACGAGGCAACAGTACCTTTGCTTCGAACGTTCTATGAAAAGCGACTCTCGCTTGACAGAGCCCATCGCGACAAGATGCGTGATTTCAGATTATACATGCTGGTTGGAGGTATGCCCCAAGCCGTTAATGCATATATTGAAACCAACAATTTCAGTATGGTGGATCGCGCTAAGCGTGGCATTATTAAAGTCTATCAAGACGATTTTCAGAAACTTGACGAGACTGGCCGCTTGGAAACACTATTTATGGAAATCCCGTCTCAACTCAGCCAAACAAACAATCGCTATAAACCATACGCCGTGCTGGGCGATGTAGACGACGCTAAGCTTCAGGAATTGCTGAAAGACCTTGAAGACAGCAAGACCACACTCTTCTCCTATCACTCCAATGATCCAAACGTAGGCATGTCGCTGACCAAAGACAGATCTAAGTTTAAGATATTCTGTGCAGATACAGGTTTGTTCGTCACCCTCGCGTTTTGGGACAAAGATCATACCGAGAATATCATCTACCAGAAACTGCTGAATGATAAGCTTAGCACTAATCTGGGATATGTATATGAAAATATTATTGCACAGATGCTGGCAGCAACAGGCAACAAGCTCTTTTATTATACTTGGCCTAAGGACAAGACCCACAACTATGAGATTGACTTTATGCTCTCACGAGGTGCCAAGCTTCACCCGATTGAGGTTAAATCTTCGGGGTACAAGACTCACAAATCGCTTGATGTCTTCTGCCAGAGGTATTCTCATGTAATAGAACAACGTTATCTGATTTACACCAAGGATTTGAAAAAAGATAAAGAAACGCTTCTACTTCCAGTTTACATGACACCTTTCTTGTAAGATCACCTACAAGCATTGATATTCACCGTCCCCTTCCTCGTCACCATGTGGTGCATGATGTAATCCCCACACACAAATCCCCAATGAATTATTCGTGAAAATATGTGCTATCCGTGTTCGTTCTTTTCCAGCCACACATTAGCCCAAATTTTCACGAATTCATTTTTTTGTGGGGATTGTATAAAAATAAGGCTGTGCCGCAATCATCATGCGGCACAGCCTGTTTTATTTTTTTTTGAATTTTGGTTGGATAGATAGAGGTGGGGTTAGCGGATCACCACTTTGGTGGCGCGCTGTGCGGTGCGCACAATGTATGCGCCTTGAGGAAGGGTGAAGGTGGCGGTGCCGGCCACACTCTGGGCGGTGGCAATGAGGCGGCCAGTGGTGTCGAACACGCTTACGGTTTGACCGTCGGCGGTGACAGTGAGTTGGTTGCCTGCTACACTGACGTAAATATCGTCGGTGGTGACTTGTGCTATGCCTGTGCGACCTTCGGAAATGCTGATGTTGTCAACACAGATTTGTCTGTTGTATGATTCCACTTCGCCGCAGAATCCCAAGCACACTGTTTTGCCATTGTAGGCACTGAGGTCGAATGTCTGCTTTTCCCATGCCTCTTTGGTGACAGGCAGGGTGGCGAGTTTTGTCCAATTGTGGCATTGATCGTCGGAAATCTTCAACTCAAATGAGTTGTAACGGTCGGGGTTGCTAATCCAGAAGGTGAGCACATTGTCGGTGCCCAACTTGAACATTGGCGATGAGAGCATGTGGCGACCATCGTCGTCGGTGCGCATCATCGCAAAACCGCCATCACCATCTTGTGGGGTGCGTGAAGGATAGGTGGAAGATGCCACCACGTCCCACGATGAGTCGTCGCCACCAGCGTAGTCGATGATAAACCATGGGCTATATGCGAGTTTTACATTGGCAAACGATTCTGTGGCTGGCACATCGTAAGGGGTGCCGAATGGACCACTGAATGTAGGAGAACCTTGACCTTCGCCAGCCTCACTTTTTGGAGTAATGGCATAGCTGGCAAATGTCTGACCTGACGTTTCGGCAAGTGAGGCATCGGTGTAGGTGGTGCCACTAACGCCCTTAGCAAGGTCGGCGTATGAAGGCTGGAGCATGGTCACGGTGTAGGTAACAGCCGCTGGGTCAACATAACCGCCATTCACACCCACTTCGCTCACGGCTGGCCATGTGAGCACCACATTGTTGCCCTGCTGTGTCCAGTTGCCACGGCCCACAGCCTTTGGAATGTCGATGCCTACGTAAGCCTGTGCGTCGGAGCTCACGCCCTCTCCCTTGTCGCTGGTGACATACACACGATAGCGGTTGAAGGCATTCTTTTTAGGATTTGCGTCCTCCACGCTCAATGCCGCACCAGGAGTTGGATTGCTCACTGTGCCAGCCACTTCGCCAGTAGTCATATTGATAACAGTGGCAGAGGTGAGAGCGGTGAGCGCATCGCCACCCACGCTTGCCGATGGAGCGTTAAAACTAACGGTGGCACTGAGCGCACCTTTTGCGCCTGGGGTCACTGTCAAACTCTTTACCGAGTCGGGACAAGCCTTGTCAACGGCGGCGCTGATAGCCCAACCGTCAACATAGGCGTAATACATGCCAGCCTTCGATGTGCAATGGAAGCCGAAGTAGTAGTTGCCAGTAGTTGGGGCTACGAAGGTGGCAGTGTTGGTTTCTTTCTGAACGGTGGTGAATGTGATGGTAGGCATCACGGTGAGCGTCATGGCTTCGGCAGTTGGTGCTGTGCCGGCTTTCAACTCCACACGTTCGGGCTTATCGCTTTGCTTGTTGTGGCCGATGTAGGTGATGGTGTAGGTGCTACCCTCCTTCATGGCGATGGCTGGTGAAATCAACCAGTCGTCGGCCTTGTTGGTGCCGGTGGTGTTGCAACGGAAGTAATACTTCGATCCACCCCAAGTGTAGCCATCGTTGTTGGTATCGATGATGGTGTACTGGTTACGTTCGTTCTCATCGGCGAGATTAAGTGTGTAAGGTGGCGTAATCACGGTTTGCGCTTTTGCTCCGAAAGAGAGCAGCGCACATGCCACCACAGCAGGAGTAAGTAAAATTTGAGACTTCATAGACTAACTAACATTTAGTGACTAACAACTGTAAATACAATTCTTTCTGTAATCGTACTCTTGATTTTGGATTGCAAAATAATAGTATTTCGCTTAAATATCCAAATCTTATAAAAATAAACTTCCCCTTATTGCTTCAATATGAAATCAGAAAGTATTACTTGCTCTGCTGCAAAGCGTCGAGGGCTTGGGCGAGGTCGGCGATGATGTCGGAGGCGTCCTCAATGCCGATGGAGAGGCGCACAAGGTCGGGGGCGATGCCAGCTTCGCGCAATTGCTCGTCGGAGAGTTGGCGGTGGTGTGTGGCTGGCAGGGTGAAGCACACAGGTTTTCACATCAGCCACGTGGGTGACGATGTTGATCATCTTCAGCGAATCCATGAATTTCACAGCTTCTTCACGCGTACCTTTCAGTCCGAACGCAATCACGCCACAGCCTCCTTTTGGCAAATATTTCTGATACAGCGGATAGTATTTGTCGGTAGGCAGCCCGGCAAAGTGAATCCACCCCACTTCGGGGCGCGTCTGGAGCCATTCAGCCACCTTCTGCGCATTCTCGCAGTGCTGACGCATTCTCACATGCAAGCTCTCCAAACCAATGTTGAGCACATAGGCATCTTGTGGACTTTGGCAGCTGCCGAGGTCGCGCATAAGTTGGGCTGTGGCCTTGGTGATGTAGGCAAATTTGCCGAAATCCTTGGCGTAGGTCAAGCCGTGGTAGCTCTCGTCGGGCAGACAAAGTCCAGGGAACTTGTCGGCGTGCGCCAACCAGTCGAAATTGCCGCTGTCCACTATCACACCACCCACACACGAAGCGTGGCCGTCCATATATTTGGTGGTGGAGTGCACCACTATGTCGGCACCCCACTCTATCGGGCGGCAGTTGACCGGCGTGGCAAAAGTGTTGTCGATTATCAGCGGCACCCCTGCCTCGTGGGCAATCTTCGCATATCGCTCAATGTCGAACACCGCACCGCCGGGGTTGGAGATGGTTTCGCCAAAAATGAATTTGGTGTTGGGTTGAATCAGTGCCTTCACCTCATCGTCGGTGAGTTTGTCGGGGTCGAAAAACGTGCAGTCCACGCCCATTTTCTTCATCGTCACGCCAAACAGATTGTAGGCACCGCCATAGATATTGCAAGCCGAGAGAAAGTGCCCACCAGCCTCGCAGATGTTGAACGCCGCGAAAAACACCGCCGCCATGCCGCTCGATGTGAGCATAGCCGCCACACCGCCTTCAAGCGCAGCGATTTTCGCCGCCACGGCATCGTTGGTGGGATTTTGCAACCTGCTGTAGAAATAGCCCGACTCCTCCAAGTCGAACAAACGAGCCATCTGATCCGAGTTTTCATACTTAAAAGTGGTTGACTGATATATTGGCAATGCGCGAGGTTCACCTTTCGCTGGAGTCCATCCCGCCTGAACACATTCTGTAGCTTTCTTCATAATTTTCCTTGATTTTTAAATTTCACACCGCAAATTTACGACAATTTTCCATTTCTACAAATTATTATTCTTCAAAAACAATATTTATAAAGAATTTTTCAATCACACAAACCATTAATTACAGAAAAAAACACAAGATTCAGCGTTTTCATTCATCTATCTTTATTCGGTTTGGTGGTTTGGGCGAAATGGTGTAATTTTGTGGGCGGAAAACTTAAAATAATTGCAAAATGAAACTTAAATCAACTCTTGCGGTTGTATTATGTGCGTTTGTGGCGTATTTCTGCCATGCACAAAAGGCAACTGTCAGCACCTTGGAAAGCGGGAAACTCCGCGTGGAGGTGACATCAAACGCAGCCAATGGGCTGAAGGCTCTCGTCGATACCGCTCTTGTGAAATACAATGCCACCAATGGCTCCACATTCACCTCTGCCGACATTGAGGAACTGAAGGTGGGTGGCAACATTGTGGCGTTTAATGCCGATTTCACGAAAGGGACAGTTAAAAATATCGTCGACTTGATTGTGGGCGACACTGGCGACGATGCTTCATACATTTGGAGCAATATGCGCAAAACGCTGAAACGGCTCGACCTGTCGGCTGCCAAATTCAATGCGCACTTTGCCGTCAAGAATGCCGATGGCGACACCGTTAGCCTCAACTTTCCCATCAATGTGATTCCACCAAAGGCATTTTGGCGTGGTGTGGACATCGACACCGACTTGCTGCCCACCGCCAGCGAGAAGTTGAAAAATGGTATGACCGCCCTCGAAGAGGTGAAGCTCCCCTCTTCGCTGATGGGCTTCGACAAAAACACCATCAAAATGCTGGGCACAATGCTGAAAGGTTTCATCACCGACAGCAACATCGCCGACACGGTGATTAAATACATCACCGAAGACAATGCCGATGCGTTTTTGGGCATTGGCGACTATGCTTTCGCCCACGCCACATCGCTGAAGAGCATATCAATCCCCTACAGTGCCTTCTCACCAGTGAGGGGCATAGGCGCAAAGGCGTTCTACAACGACAAGTCTCTTGCAAGCGTCACCTTTGAGAAGGGCAATTCCTTCTTCTCGAAAGGAGGCACTGGCATCAACTACATTTGCTCCAAGGCTTTCGCTTTGACCGCACTCACCGAGGTGAATCTGCCACAGGAAACCGACAGCATTGCGCAAGGTGCGTTCCTCAACTGCGCCAACCTCGCCACCGTGAATTTTGAAGGCACAAACGCCGTTCGCTATATTGGCGACTACGCATTCATGGGCACGGCTATCAGCAGCATCAAGTTGCCATCAAAAGTGGCATACATTGGCGACGAGGCACTCCGCGATTGCAAAAGCCTCAACAGCGTGGAAATTCTCGGCACCGACTCGCTGACAATGGGTGAAAAGGTGTTCTACAACACTCCCAATATGAAAAACGGCACTATCACCTGCTCACGAACAGTGGTGCCTACCGCTAACGAGCTGAAAAAGAAATCTATCTTCAATGCCTACGACGGCACTTTCGCAGGACTTGGCAGCAGCAAAACGGCTACCGCTGTGCAGCACGGCACACTCATCATCAACGCCGAAAAACCTGTGTCGGAAATAGATGGCACACTCAATATCAGCATTCCAGAGAATCTGCGCAAGGCATACTGCAAGGCTCCAGGCTGGTGCGACCTGCTCATTTCGCCTACAAGCACACTGGGCGATGTGAATGAGGACGGCAATGTGGACGCAAGCGACGCTACAGCCCTTATCAACAAGATTTTGGGCCTCCTGAACCTCGATGACACCGCGTGCGACATCAATGCCGACGGCACTGTGGACGTGAGCGACGTCACTTCACTCATCACCCTTATCCTCAACCAATAGCCACCCAACCACAAAGATAATTCGTGGAAATTTGTGCAAATCCGTAGCAGAATCATGCGAACACGGACAACACAGATTTCCATGAATTATTTTTTTTTGATATACCATTTGTACCGAAGAAGATGCTACGAAATTCCGTTAGGAATTTGATGTGTGTAGGCAGGTATGCAGAAAAGATGTAATGGAGCGAAGCGAAATGGAATCTTTTCGAAATGCCTGCAATAGATATGCCAATATCATGCATTCCAGCGGAATGCGACAACATCAAATTGCCAAATGATGGAGAAATCGCATCCCGCTGGGATGCATATTGTTATGCTACCTTTTGCAGGCATTTCGCTTCGGTTATGCTACATTTCGCTTCGCTCATTTCGCATAACCTTCGCTGCATACCTGCCTACACACATCTAATCCCTACGGGATTTTCTCCAATCATCATCAACTATATGATTACAAAGACAACATGTATATCATTTCCTTATTTTTTGTTGAATCTGTTGAATCTGTGTGAGCCTTTCGGAGGTTTTTGGTGGAATTTGAGGGTGTGGGTGGGGGATTTGGGAGAGGATTTTAACGATTTGGGAATTATTATTTACAGTATGGGGGTGATGTGGACTTTTGTTTGGTTAATTTTGCAATGTGAAAGAAAAACATAAACAAGTTACAAACGAGCAACTGTTTTCTTCATTCCGTTTCTATAAATTTATCTTATTGGCCTTTTAATCGACATGAATAAACATCAATCTGTGTTTTTAGAGGAGTAGTTATCAACCAATCGCCGACAGAGAATGTTAGCGGTTGGTTTTTTTATAGGGATATGTGTTTTTAGAGATTTGGGGATTCGTTGGCGGCGGCTGTTGCCACTACTTGCTCATAGAACACCTGATCGGATTTAAGGCGTTCGAGCGCTTTTTTCGATGCTCCCTGATGCGATTCCTTTTTGCTGTAGCCTGTAGCGTCGGCTGCGTAGATGCCGCCCAGCAGCACTGCTGTACGGAACACGGGATTGTTTTCGGTGTCGCAATAGGTGTCCACAAGCTCGTATTCAATCACCACATGATACTTCTGCGTCCACTCAATGAGGCGGCTCTTGAAGTTCTTCTCGGTGTTGACGAGGCTCACGATGTCGATATTGTCGCGAATAATCTTCTTTTCGATGAATTTCTGGGCGCAGTCGTAGCCACGGTCAAGGTAGATGGCTCCCACAAACGCCTCCACGGCATTGCCGCTGATATAGCTGTTGTGCGACGACGAGTGCGACGAGGCCTTCACATGCTGGTCGAGATGGAAGAGTTTGCCTATGCGGTTAAGGCTTTCGCGTTGCACGATTTTGGCGCGAGTGCTGGTCAGGAATCCTTCGTGCTTGTCGGGGTAATGGTGGTAGAGATATGCCGCCACCACAAGGTCGAGCACAGCGTCGCCGAGGTATTCCAGTCGCTCATTGTTCACCCAGTTGCCGTTGGCGTCTTTCACGGGCATGGAGCGGTGCACGAATGCCAATTTGTAGAGTTCAATGTTTTTCGGGTAGAATCCTGTAAGGTCATGTATAAAGACATAAAGCCCCTTATCCTTAGAGGAAAGGAGCTTTATGAATGATATGATACCGTTAAACACAGGGATTAACCTTTGTACTTCTTAACGATGATAGTAGCGTTGTGACCACCGAAGCCGAAGGTGTTAGAAAGAGCCACATTAACTGTGCGCTTTTGAGCCTTGCCAAAAGTGAAGTTGAGGTTGTAGTCAATCTTTTCGTCGCGGTCGTCGTCTTCGTGGTTGATAGTTGGAGGAACGATGTCTTCCTGTACCGACTTCACACAGAACATAGCTTCCATAGCACCGGTAGCACCGAGCATGTGACCAGTCATCGACTTGGTGGAGCTGATGTTGAGTTCGTAAGCGTGCTTACCGAAGAGGTCAACGATAGCTTGTGCTTCGCTGAGGTCGCCCACAGGGGTAGAAGTTCCGTGTACGTTGATGTAATCTACATCGTCAACGCTGAGTCCAGCATCTTCAACCGCACGCTTCATCACCAAGTGAGCACCGAGGCCCTCTGGGTGAGTGGCAGTGATGTGGTAAGCGTCGGCACTGGTGCCACCGCCCACCACTTCAGCATAAATCTTGGCACCGCGAGCCAAAGCGTGTTCGAGTTCCTCGAAAATGAGGCAAACACCACCTTCGCCCATCACGAAGCCATCGCGTGAGCCGCTGAATGGACGTGATGCGGTTTCAGGGCTTTCGTTGCGAGTAGAGAGTGCGTGCATAGCGTTGAAGCCACCCACACCCACTGGGCAGATAGCGGCTTCAGCACCACCGGTAACGATGGCAACAGCCTTGCCCAAACGCACTTGGTCGAAAGCCTCGATCATGCCGTTGGTTGATGATGCGCAAGCAGATACCACACCGAAGTTTGGACCACGGAAACCATACTTGATGGAGATGCGGCCAGCTGCGATGTCGGCAATCATAGAGGGAATCAAGAAAGGACTATACTTAGGACCCTGATCTTTATGAGTGGCATAATATCCCACTTCTTCCTCGAAGGTGTGAATACCACCGATACCAGAAGAGAAAATCACGCCCACCTCATTGCGGTCGGTGTCGCTTTCAAGAAGTTTTGAGTCCTCCAATGCTTGCTTGGCAGAAGCCAGAGCGTACTGAGTGTAGAGGTCGTTCTTCTTGAAGTCGCGTAGTTCCTTGCGGTCGCCTTCAGCCACATAAAGTTCAGGCTTGAAATCCTTTACTTCACATGCAAACTGAGTCTTGAAAAGGCTTGCGTCGAAATGAGTAATAGGCCCTGCACCGCTCACACCATTAAGGGCATTGTTCCATGTAGTTTCTACATCGTTGCCCAATGGAGTGATTGCTCCAAGACCTGTTACCACTACTCTTTTTAATTCCATAACGAAATATTATGTAGCGGAAATGAAAAGATTATGCTTTTGCTTCTTCGATGAACTTGATAGCGTCGCCTACAGTTTGGATACCTTCTGACTTTTCGTCTGGAATAGAGATACCAAATTCCTTTTCAAATTCCATGATGAGCTCTACAGTGTCGAGTGAGTCAGCACCGAGGTCCTGTTGGAAAGTTGCTTCTGGGGTTACTTCTGCTTCGCTAACGCCTAATTTGTCAACGATAATTGCTTTTACTCTTTCAGAAATTTCAGACATAATGTTTAAATTTAAGAATGTTATTAATATTTATTTTTTGTTGTTTTCAAACAAATTCCTTGCAAAGTAAGTAATTATTTACCAAATATTAAAGAAAAAAATCCATAAATTGTGCGTCGTTGCACTTTTTTAGTTTTCGTGTGCAACGAATATTGATTTTTTTTCAAAATTTAACACTTATTGCACACTCGCTCGTCATTTTTTCTTTTTTATTGGTCAAATACGAACACGGCTTTTACTTTTTAGCGCCTTTTCTCGATTCGGCAGGGAGTGGCTGCACTTCGTCTTTGTTCATGTAATAGTTGATGCGCACGATGCCGTTCTTGTAGCCAAGTGCCACAGCGGTTCCGTTCTCGCTCTCAAACACATTGTTGCCTGCGCTCACAAAACCGTTCTTGCCCATGTTGGCGGCCATAAATGCCACGAGGTCGTCTTCTGTGCCATCGGCGTAAGAAACCACAGGGAAGTCGAAGCCCACAAGGCGAACTTGCGTGTTCACGTTGAAATTAACCTGACCGTCGGCACCTTTCGATGCGATAGGACCGGCAAACGAGACAAGGGTTGAGCCCACAGCCAACGCGTCTTGACCAACGTAGGCTTCAGGGTGAGAGGTGTCGATGGCTTGGAGCATGTGGCCCACGGTGGTGCCCTTTGCCACAGGCACGAAACCCTGCTCGTTGAACATGCTCATCAAATTGCTGCCAGTGATAGCCAAGTCGATGAAACCGCGAGTGGCAATGGCGCTTGGATTGCCGTTGGCATGCGCAATCTTGGCGTTGCCCACAGGCTTGCCGTTTTCATCTACGAGGAAGTAAACGCCTGCTTTTTCGCTCACCAAGTAGCGGTTGGCGCACACGTCGATGATGTCGAGATACTTGATAGGCACCACCACTGTGCCGTTGGCGTCGATAGCGCCAAACTTGTCGCCCTTCATCACGATGAAGCCGCCCTTGCCAGTGGCAGAGTGCTGGTCGTAGCCGTCTTTCTTAATTTTATCCGACACTTGGAATGGATTGGGGGCCTCCTTGCCTTCAGGATTGAGGCAAATCACAGTGTCGCGCTTCGCCATGTTCACCACAGGAATCACGCCCTGGTTGAAGTTGGGGGTGAGAGGGTTGTACATGGTGGAATTGGTCTTGAAAGTTTCTTCACCTTTCTTGTCGATGAAGCAGATGTCCACGATTGAGTCGTTGTCGCGCTGGCGTGCCACAGTTGCGTGGTCCTCAAACATGAAAGGATGGGCCTGGTCGTACTTTGGCGCAATCGCAGTCTTGCCCTCGGTGTCGATGTAACCGTATTTTGAGTTGATGAAACGAGCCACGGCAAGTCCGCGGTTAAACATCGAGCATTCAGCCACGCTGTCGCTCAACTCCTTCACCACCTCGCACTTTTCGTTGATAATGCTGATAGGCTTGCCCTTGAGGCTTGCCAGAGCCAAACCCTCCACGCCAAACTCGGTGGCGCTGCCGAAGTGCTCCTTATTGACAGGCTTTTTAGGGTCGGCCACATTATAATAATCGAAGGTGCCTTCGTCGTTCATCACAAAATACATATCGTTCACCACAGCCGATGGCATGGCTTTGTACACATCTTTCACCACCACATCGCCAGATTCGAGGTCAAGAATACTCCACATCTTGGAGCCTTCGAGCTGCACAGGCAAATACTTCATTGGCAATGGATATGCCTCGTTGGTTTTGCTGCCGTTGCAAGCCACCATAAGCAGCAGCATAGCCGAAGCAAAAACTGATTTCAATAAATTCTTCATATAGCGTAATTAATTAGTTTTCAGTCAAAATAAAGGGCGATGTGGCGAAAAAAGCCGTCAATCGTCCATATATAATGCAAAACTACAAATAATTTTCCACATTTCCCCCATTTTCCCCACCAGAATTACCACCCCACCCCCACTCCACCCCACCATCAAAAGAACCGTTCCTTTGATGATATTTTATTATATATCATTGGATTACAAATAGTTACAAAGCAACAAAAACACACCAAAACGCACCAAAAATTCAAATGAATGCCAAAGCATATAAATCCCGTAGGGATTTGATGTGTGTAGGCAGGTATGCAGCGAAGGTTATGCGAAATGAGCGAAGCGAAATGGAGCATAACCGAAGCGAAATGCCTGCAAATATCGCATAACAAATATGCATCCCAGCGGGATGCGATTTCGCATTCAATGGGCAATTTGATGTTGTCGCATTCCGCTGGAATGCACAATACTGACAAATCTATTGCAGGCATTTGCCCGAACAAGTTCGAGCGAGCTAAAGGTTCGAAAAGATTCCATTTCGCTTCGCTCCATTACATCTTTTCTGCATACCTGCCTACACACATCAAATTCCTAACGGAATTTCATCGCATCTTTTTCGAGACAACATGTATATCATTTCCCATGAAATTTCGTTTTGGGAGATTTGATATAACCTCCTTCCAAGAAATCATTTTATCACCAGGGGTTTTTCGCCGTGAAACGGCGAGCGGTTTTTATCCTTGGGGCAATGTGGTGAGCCCTCGTAAGAGGGTGGCGGAGGGATTGTGTGGTTGGCGGCATGGAAACTCGTTTCCAATGACGCAAAGCGCACAGTCGCACCACCAAATGCGAAGCATTCCACGTTGCCCCAAGGCTGTTTTTTATGTTTTTTGTTTTTGATTACATTCACGAGCCGGCAACAATGCATAATCTATCTCCAGAAATTATCCACTGAACCCTTGAGAGGAGAATGGTGGCGGGAAAAAAGGCAACGCCGGGCGCTGCTTGTGGGCTTGCGCTCGGCGTTGGTATTTTTGCTTTGGAAGCCGCGTTTATGGGGCGACTTTTAGCATGGAGAGTTTATACTATTTCACCACTTGCTCTTTGGTGAACTTCACTGTGCCGTTGCTGTAAACGGTCTTCACGATGTAGAAGCCCGATTCTGACACGTTAGCGCCGAGGGCAGCACCGCTTACGGTGAAGTATTCCTTAGCCACCACTGCATTGTTGGTGTCGAGGACTATTGAGGCTTCAGGCAGTTCTGTCGGAACAGGAGGTGTTACCTCATCTATAGAGAAATCGGAGAACATAATCACGTACGTGGGACCTATCAGTTTACCAGTTACCTTTAGACAGACATAACATTCTGCTGGAGCCGACTCAATGTTAAGTGTTTGTGCTTTGGGAGAGCCTTCACCATCAAAATAAGTATCAATATCGCCGAAATCTTGAAGCACCTTGGCATCGGCATTAGGAGCATCCTTGAGCAGCACTCTTACCTTTGAGTCTTGCAGACGTTCATAAGTCCAATTGGTAGTAAGACCGAAATTTAAGGTATATGAAGCGCCTGACTTTAGTGTCACCTTATCCAATATGAAATATTCTATATTAAGCGTACCTGGGTTGGCCTTTAAGTTTTTTCCCAGATACATGTAATATCCAAAATCGTTGTTGTCTTCTACAGATAAAAGTTCTGGGAAACCATCAAACTCTGAGATGCAATTTTCAGAATTGTCTTTGTACTGGACATGCTCATTAACTTTATTCGATGCCCATTCAGGTTTCCATACAGCAGCACGAACAGATGTTACCATGATCCATAAGAGGAGTGTTGTTAAAAAGATTTTTTTACTCATAGCCTTTCCTTTTTTTATTATTATGTTTTTTATTAATATGTTTGCAATGATTATAACCTCATTTTTATAGTTCCTCATTGATTATTTTGCAAAGTTATAAATTATTTAAATTAATGCAAATTTTCTGCCGACGAAAAAAGACGCAAAAACACACCAAAAATGCCCAAGCAGATTACGCCATAACGTAGGGACATGCCTTCGGCATGTTTCAAACGCAGGCGGTGATGACGGCTCAGCAAACCAAAGGGACGGTTCTTTTGGTATGCCTTTGGCATATACAAACCAAAAGAACCGTCCCTTTGGTTTGCACAATCACACAGATTAGGATACCCTCTTCCACAATGCCATAGCGAAGAAAAGTGGGGATTTGAGGGTAATTTTGGTGGTTGAGAATGAAATACCATGGGAAATACCACGATTTTTTGTTGGTGGAGCCATAACTTTATGCCATTCAAAAAAAAATTAATATCAAACCTTTATGAAAATTTCATTTTTACGATTCATTGTGACGCTGGCGATAGCGATGTCGGCAACTTTCTCGGCTTCCGCCTACGATTTCATTTACGAAAATCTGATGTATTCCTACATGACCGACAAAAGTAAATTGGCTGTGGTGGGCAGATCCGACAGAAGCGAACCTATCGTCAATTTAGTAATTCCAAGCACCATTACCGTACGCGGCAAAGCATTGACCGTGGCTGCCATCTATCCAGAGGCATTTTCGAATGACGCATATCTGGAAACGGCGAAAATTCCGGGTACGGTGACCACCATTAAAGATTATGCGTTTAAAGACTGCGCGAAACTGAAGAGCGTGACCATGGGAGAAGGACTTGAAAGCATCGGAAGCCACTCGTTTAGCGGCTGCCCTCTGCTCACGGAGTTGAAGATACCCAACTCGGTGGCCACAATCGAGCCCTACGCCTTCAGAAACTGTGTGGGCTTAGCATCGGTAACCCTGCCAAACTCCCTCACCAAAATTGAGCGTAGCACCTTTAATGGCTGCAAGAGCCTCCGCTCGATCACTATCCCCGACAAGGTTGCCTCAATCGGTATCAGCGCTTTCGAGGGTTGCACCAATATGGTGATGGTGAAAATGCCTAAAGCATTGACCGAAATCGGCAATTATGCCTTCAAATCGTGCACCAAACTTGCCGAAGTGCAATGTGGCGAAGGGCTTAGTTCGGTGGGCACTGATGTGTTTAGCGGTTGCGACAGCATTGTGAATTTGAGTTTGAAATGGACCACCCCTCCAACTGGATTCCCCGACATGTTCACCGAGAACGAGCATTTAGAGACCAATGTGTATGTGCCTTACGGCTCAACTGAGGCTTACAAGAAGGTGGAACCATGGAGCAAATTCCTGCGCTTTTACGAGGCCACCGAAATCAATGGCATCTACTACACGCTCTACGACACCGACCACACAGCCACTGTGAGGGGCTATGTGCAGGATAACCACGACGTGGTGGTGCCTTCAAAGGTGACGGCAAACGGCAACGACTACAGCGTGACGTATGTTTATCAGGCTGCCTTCGCTTCAAATCGCAACTTGACTTCTGTAGTATTGCCAGAATCGGTGGACAAACTTGATTCATTTACTTTTAGACGTTGCCCCAAATTGCATACGGCGATACTCAAATGCAACCTGAAAACTCTCGGTTGGGGAATGTTTATGATAAGCCAAAACCTTAAGCACGTGGAATTGCCCGCCACCTTGGAGAGTGTGAAAAGCGACATTTTCTCATTCTGCTTTGGCTTGCAATCTGTCACGTTCCCGAACGGAGTGAAGACGATGGGCACTTATATATTTAGGAAATGTAGGGCACTTGAATCGGTCACTCTTTCCGACTCGCTCACTTCCATTGAAGATGGAACTTTTTTCGGTTGCGAAAACCTCAAATCAATTGAATTGCCCAACTCTGTTACGGAATTGAAGAAGAAGAGTTTCGATGGCTGCACCAGTCTCGCCACGCTCACGATAGGCACCGGGCTAAATAGCGTTGCCGCCGACGCTCTCGCCAGTTGCAAGAATATCACCACCGTGAATGTGGGCTGGACCGACGTGCCACCAGCATTTGGCGATATTTTCCACGCCGACGTATTCGCCAATGCCACTCTGTGTGTGCCCTATGGCACCAGCAACAAGTATAAGCAGGTGAACCCTTGGTCGAAGTTCCAAAAATTCGAGGAAAATGCCCCAACAGGCATTGGCACCATCGAAAACGCTGCCGACGAGGCCAACATGGTGTGCGACATCTACGCGCTTTCGGGCGTAAAGGTGGCAACAGGCGTGTACGCCAACCTGATGCATAGCGGCACCCTGCCAGCCGGCATCTATGTGGCACGCTTCGCCAACGGCACCGCCAAAAAAATCATCGTGAGATAAACCTCATCCCACTGCCCAGCCCCACCACAGATTACGCCATAACGTAGGGACATGCCTTCGGCATGTTTCAAACGCAGGCGATGATGACATTCTGTGGAAAAATACTGGGGGCACTGCAAACCAAAGGGACGGTTCTTTTGGTATGCCTTTGGCATATACAAACCAAAAGAACCGTCCCTTTGGTTTGCTTTGGTTTGTAAGGGTGAGGCTTGTTTCAGGTTTAGTGCCAAACAAAAAAGAGCACTTGAAACCGTGTCCGCTTCCCATAATGGAAAACATCAACCTACTGTCGTTTCCAGTGCTACTGGTGCAAAGATACTAAATAGTATTGAAATAGTATTGACAAACTTGTGGAATCATTAGAAAAATCTGCAAAATCGTTTTGAGAGATTTGATACAACCTTCTTCCAAGATTTTTTTATCATCAGGGGTTTTTCGCCGTGAAACGGCGAGCGGTTTTTATCCTTGGGGCAATGTGGTGAGCCCTCGTGAGAGGGTGGCGGAGGGATCGTGCGGTTGGCGGCATGGAAACTCGTTTCCAATGACGCAAAGCGCACAGTCGCACCGCTAAATGCGAAGCATTCCACGTTGCTCCAAGGCTGTTTTTTATGTTTTTTGTTTCAGTCCCCCAAGTATTTTTCCACTGAGCCCTTGAGAGGAGAATGGTGAATGGTGGAGGGGAAAAAAGGCAACGCCGGGCGCAGCTTGAGGTTTGCGCTCGGCGTTGGTGTTTTGGCTTTGGAAGCCGCCCCACTATTCAGGAGGTCGGCTTTTTCAGCATAGAGAATTATACTATTTAACTACTTGCTCTTTGGTGAACATCACTGTGCCGTTGCTGTAAACGGTCTTCACGATGTAGATGCCTGATTCTGGCACGTTAGCGCCGAGGGCAGCACCGCTTACGGTGAAGTATTCTTTAGCCACCACTGCATAGTCGGTGTTCAGATCTTGAACTGAAGAAGCGATGTTTGCAGTCACATACCAGCCCTTAGCTGTAGCCTCGTCCACGTTAGCACCTTCTGTACCTGGCATGTAGCTGATGTTGAGTTGACGGCCCCAATCCTTGTTAGATGAATTGATTTCCACCTTCGACACGTCTTGCAACTGTGCGATGATGGCGTTGATAGCCTCAGCGTCCATCTTATTGTTTTGGAGAGAAAGACCTTGGATGCCCTTGTTGTTAGCCAAGTCGAGAGTAGTGAGTTTGTTCTTCTCAGCAGAGAGCCATTGCACATAAGAGTTGTTGCTCAAATCGAGTGTAGAAATCATGTTGTCGCCGATGCCGAACCAGTAGAGGTATGGGCACTTGCTCACGTCGATTGCGGTAAGCATGTTGCTACCAAGTTGGCAGTTGCTCAATGAACCGAGCATAGTGAGGTCGATAGCAGTAAGTTTGTTGTTGACGAGTTTCAATTGTGAGAGGCTCTTATTGTTGCTGAAGTCAACGGCGGCGATTTCGTTGTTGTCGGCATAGAGCAATGAAAGCATACTTTGCGCGCTTGTGTTGAGCGCGGCAATCTTGTTGTTTTCAATGTTCACCCAACGCAGCTTAGGATTCTTGGTGATGTCGAGAGCGGTAAGTTGGTTGTCGTAGAGATACAAGCCTTCAAGAGTGGTAAGCTTTTCGATGTTGATAGCAGAGATCTTGTTGTTGGCAAGGTTCAAAGTCTTGAGGCTGGTGCAACCATCAGCGCTGAAGGTGCTGATTTCGTTGTCGTAAGCGTAAACGCTTTCGAGTGAAGTCAAGCCGTCGATGTTGAGGGCGGTGAGCTTATTGCCGTGGCATGACACCTCGTTCAAACCAGTAAGACCAGAGAGGTCGAGAGTGGTGAGTTGGTTGTCGTCGCAGAGCACTTCATACATTGTGGCATGGTGAGGCAATACGAGTGAAGTGAACTTGTTGGCAGAGCAGTCCACCTTTGAGAGTTGTTCCATTGCCGAGCAGTCGAGCGTGCCTTCAAGAGCGTTGGTGTTCACGTCGAGAACGCGAATCTTGGTGTTCTTGCTCACGTCGATAGAGGCAATTTGGTTTTCAGCCACATACACGCCAGTAAGCACTGGGTTGCCAGTGAGGTCGAGAGCCTTGAGTTGGTTCTTTTCTGCTTGGAGAGTTTGAAGCAGAGGAGCGTTGGTGATGTCTAATGCAGTCACGTTTTGTCCGGTCACATTGAGGATTCTCACTTCGCCACCATACACCTTCACTTGTTCGGCAAACACATCGTGAGTATAGTAAGCAGCCTTGCTGTATGATATTTTTTCGCCATCACCCCAGTCGATGAAGAATTCTTCGCCAGAGTTGCCACCCACGCCCACGCGTGCCGATTTGGTGCCCTTCACGAAGTTGATCACCACTGAAGGCTTCACTTCTTGAGCTTCTTGATATTCGTAAGCGCCCACGTCGATTGAGCTGCCAGATACGCGAGGATTGCCAGCGATGTCGAATTCTTCAGCGAAGCCTTCGGTCAATGTGCCGGCGTTGATAAACTTGCTGCCTTCAGCAAGCGAGAGGTCGGTGCTGAGCACCTTCTTCAAGTCTTCTGCATTTTGAGCGCGACCGTCAAAATCAGCGGTCTTCACGAAGTTGGCGCGTTCGGTATCCACTGCGTAGATAGAGTTGAACACAGAAGTTGACAAATCCTTTGCGCCTTCGATGTTGCTCTTAGTGGTGCCATCGCGGAGCACGTTGAACAGGGCTGTGGTGTTCACCACCTTACCATCTGCCACATACACACCGCCACCGGCATAAGATTGGTTGTTGTAAGCCACGCAACCGAGCATTGAGCCACCATTCACACAGAAGCCAGCGCCACGGCCACCGCCCACCTGACCATATTCAGGAGCGTCGGCATAGCAGTTGTAAGCAGAGCAGTGCACTGCAGGACCTTCCAATGCGAAGCCACCGCCCACGAGACCTTGGCAAGTGTTTGCCACACAGTTTTCGATAGAAGAAGTGGCGTCGATGCAGAATGCACCACCCGAACCGGCGTAGCATGCTTCAGCATAGCAGTTGATCACCTTGCTGCCAGCGGCATACACAGCACCACCGTTGTCGCTTGCCACGCAGTTGAGGAAGCGGCAGTCTTTCACGGTGCCGTTCTTCACATAAATTGCGCCGCCCACGCCATTGCCATAACTTGAGTGGCAATAAGTGGCTTCGAAATAACATTCGGTGATGGTGCCTTTGCCCTTAGCGTCGAGATAAATGGCACCACCGTAGCTGTTGCTGTCAACGTCGGATTCTGCGGTGAAGTATGCAGAGTTTTCGAGCACGCGGCAGTGGCTGATGTGAACATCACCGATAGCATACACTGCGCCGCCATTAGCCTTCACGTTCCAAACATTGGCATTGCCACCCTTCAAGGTGAAACCGTCGATTACGGTTTTTTGCTTGAATTCGCTGCCGCAGTACATCACGTGGGTGTAGTTGTTTTTAGTGCCAGTCACCCATTGCTTGCCAGATGCCGACTCCATTTCCCAAGTGTAGCGAGAAGTGGTGCCTGCCTCGTTGGCGCGCACCCAAACGTCAGCAACTTCGTCGTTGGCATTGAGAACGGTTTTATTTTTGCACAATTTTGTGCCATTCACGTCTTCCAAAGCACGGTCGTCTTTGCTTGCTTCAGTACCAGCAAAGCCACCATAGAGCGACACGCCATCTTTCAGGATAAACGACTTAGATGTCTTTTTGGTTGACTTGATGAGCTTTTCGGGCACATATTCGCCTTGTGCCACCCAAATCTCATCGCCTGCCTGAGCGGCATCGATTGCGGTTTGAAGATTACCTGCTGCGTTGGCCCACGATGTGCCATCGCCTGTGCCATCAGCCTTCACATAGTGAACTGCTGAAAAACCTACTGCCGGCACCGAACTAATTGCCAACACCGACAAAATGTTGAGTAACGTTTTTCTCATAACAATTTATGAATTATTAAAATAATAAATAAGCCCTGTATAATTGGTTATATCAAATGTATAAAAATCCGATTTTCAATGACAACTCACTTCAAAAAACCATCAAATCACACCCCGATATAATATTTTTCCAAAATTCGTTAAAATACTCCAAATATGCAAGCATTTCCCCCACAATATTTCTCCAAAAAATTCACCCCACCCTTCCTGTTGCTACACTGTAGGAAATGATAGATAATCCCTGGGGGAGGGTACGGTAAGGCTATTTCCAAAGGGTGTTGCAATCCCAGCCGAATGAGAAACCCATAGCAGCCACATCAATATGAGGGTATTTTGCGAGCAATGCCTTGAAGCGTTGGGCAAAGGTGTTGTTTGGGTTCACCGTCTGAAGAAGATAGAGAATTATCGACAGTGTGTAGTACACCTTTTTGGTGTCGTTCGGAATGCTAACAAAAGGCTTTGTGGTTCGACGCGGAATCACAGCGTTCACACTGAGTCGGCGGTTCCACAAGCGACTGTGGTGGGCACAGATATTGCGAACGTAAACGATAGAGTGCAACCATGATTCCATTACCGTATCAGATAGCCCATAGAATTTAGCCACTTGACGGCGAGCCTTGCCAGCCTTTAGCCAGCGATACATCATCGACAGCGTGCCAAATGAACTGACTTCAAAAGTTATCCAACTTGGAGGAAAAGGATTTGAATAGTTTTGCCTAAATGCCACAATGGCATCGTCATCACTACGGTGAAGTTCGTCGCCAAGGCTTTTCAACAAAGATGAGTGCCGATTTGCATCACGGAAATTGAGTGGATTTTCAAACCAGTAGATTCCTGCGGCATCACCCATGATTAGAGATAATTGGGTGCGAATCGACACTTCAATTTTCTCTAATTCAGAGCAAATCATTTTTCTTAACTCCGAATCAAATTTATAGATGCTATATGCTTCCTCAAATGTGCTTCCTTCCTTAAATTGCCGCTTATTTTGCTGTCGGAATGGTTTAAGATAGCTTTTCAATCTGAACATGCTGATATTCTTCAACAAATGTCGAGCTCGCTCTTCATTTTGAAAGCACAGACCTTCTGACTTCAATAGCACGATTTGGTCGTCAACTGAAATTTGAGGTTGGTTGTATGTTGGTTTTGCCATGATTATAAAAAGAAAAAACTTACCCTAAGCGCGCTGTTCTAAAGGGAAGCGGGGTAAGTATGTTATCACAAAATTATATAGATTTTTTTAATATCACAAATCTTCACCCACCTTTTTTGAAAATTTTTCAACAAATAGGAATTTTGCCTCTGTTTGACCACCTTAGCAACTTGAGGCGATGGGGCGATGGGGAAATCACATGGGGCGGTGAGGAGTGCGGAGGAATTGCTCTTGGCTCACGGCGGCGGAGAAGGTGGCGATGTCGGCAGTGTCTTCGTCGAGGCGCTCGGCGTGGGCAAAACGCTTGAGGCAGAAGCGGTGCATCCACACGCAGAAGATCACGAGCGGTATGTAGCTGAGCATCGAGAGCAGTTCGTACTCGGCACCCACCATGAGTATGGCATCGTAGATGCCGTGGGCAAGCACTGGCGCCAGCCAAATGAGGTAGCGATATTTGCGATAGCGGCGTGGATAGAAGTGCGCGAGCGAATAGAAGAAGCCCATCAGCACGGCGAAGATGTAGTGCCCCGGCACGGCAAGCAGACTGCGCATAAGGGCGGTGGTAGCCCAGCCGTCTTCGCTTTGGAACACATATAGCACATTTTCAATCCCTGCAAAGCCCATGCCTATGCACACGGCATACACGATGCCGTCCATCGCCTCGTCGAAGTCGTCGCAGTTGCGCAGCATAAGCCACAGCATGAGCAGTTTCATCGATTCCTCTGGTATTGCCGCTCCCACGAAAGCGCTAAACACGCCTCGCACAAATGGCAGCACGGCAAAGATGCCATATCCCGAACTATACACCAGCCCTTCAAGCGCCATTGCCAGCGGCACAGCCAAGAAGGCGGAAAACAGACCGTAGATGACGGCTTGAATGATGCGCATCATGGGTTCGGGCCGACGGCGGTCGCGGTATCTGACGTAGCCTATCAGCAACACGGCTGGCAGAAGGCTGGAAATGAGCATGTAGAGAACTTCCATATTCGCTTAGAAGATTGACATTCGTAATTGGTTGATTTTCACACCTGCCACCGGGCCGACACCGAGCCACACAGCCACATTGGTCAGTGCCATCATTTCGAGTTGCGTAACGCCGTTGCCAGCCCTCACCACCAGTATGAGGAAGTCGATGATTTGGAGGCGTTGCTCTGATGTGGTGTAAGAGGCGATACTACGGGCACATTCCTCGATTTTCGCCGCCCACAACAGCGGATTGTATTTCGGCTGCTCGCCTAAAATACGCATCAACAGTTCGTAGCACCGCTGCGCCTTTTCCGACTCGTAATAGGTGCCGACGAAATACTGCACATAGCCCTGCTTCTGCATTCCGAAGTCGCCATCGATGCGAATGATATACGCCGACAACGCCATCAGCGACAGCAGGAAATTGCTACGCTCGCCCATAAGCAGATTGGATGGGCGTTCGATGTCGTTCACTATATCTTGGATATGGCTCATAGTTCGCTATTTATTTTGTAGAGCCGATGTGAAACGGTTCCATCAACTGTAAATACCAGTCGGAACGGCTACCGTCGGCGCAGCGCATACAGTGGGTGTGCTCGCGGCGCGGCGTAGATGCCCCTTTTTTAAACACCAGCACAAATCGCTTTGCCTCTTTAGTGGGGAGCGTCTTGATGCGGTAGATGTCTTGAAGCCAAAAACCTTGCAGAAAACATTCAGCCGAGAAATCGCTCAACACCTCGCCGGGAATACACACCGAAAACACGCCCTCGTTGCCCAGCATGGCGTAAGCGCCTTTGGCAAGAGTGCTAAATGGCAGACTGGAACTGTGGCGTGCGCGTGTGCGGCTGTCGTCGGGACACTCAAGGCTTTTGTCGAAATAGGGAGGGTTGCACACCACGCAGTCGAAAGCACCAAGCGTGCCCTCTGCCTGCCGGGCGGCGAAGAAGTCTTGAAACGAGGCATGAACGAGCGTGAGGCGGTCGGCCCACGCCGATGCGGCGAAGTTGGCGGCAGCGTCGATGATGGCGTGGTCGTCAATTTCCACGGCAGTGATGATGGCGTCGGGGCATCGCTGGGCAAGCATCAGCGAAATCACGCCTGTGCCAGTGCCTATGTCGAGAATGTGCGTGCCACCGGCGGCAAGTGCGCCGAGCAAGTCGCTGTCGGTGCCCACTTTCATGGCGGCATTTCGCTGGTCGATGGTGAATTGCTTAAATTCAAAAAAATCTTTTCTGCGCATAAAGGTTGTGGTTCTCTTTCTCGCAAAGTTACAACATTTCCCGACAAATTACGTATCTTTGTGGAAGTAAATAATTCAATAAGCAGAAATGAACAAACTGGAATACAAACGTAAAAACGAGCTGTGGCTCGAAGAAAAAGCGAAAGAAGAAGGCGTGAACGAACTGCCAAGGGGCATTCTCTACAAGGTGCTGAAAAGTGGCGACCCTAACGGAAAAACGCCTAACCTCAGCAATGTGATTGTGGCGCACTACACCGGCCGCACCATCAATGGCAAACAGTTCGACAACAGTTACAGCGGCGCACCGCTGGCCATCCGACTGCGCGAACTGATTGAAGGCTGGATAATTGCACTGCAACGAATGCACGCCGGCGACAAATGGGAACTCTATATCCCTGCCGAAATGGGCTACGGAAAGTTCGCCCAACCAGGCATCCCCGCCTACTCCACCCTCATCTTCGAAATCGAACTCATCAGTTTCGCGTAGTCCGCAAGTCAACAGGTCAACAGGTCAACGAGTCAACAAGTTGAAGTCAGACGAGTCAGACAGGTCCGACGGGGCTGATGCGGACACCATCGTTTCCTGCACCAAAACTATCGTCTTAACTTCTTTAACTTCTTAACTCCTTAACTTCTATAATTTCTAACATCTAATTTCTAACATCTAATTTCTATTCTCTTGATTACAAACGTAATATATAGCGCTCTTGGACTTTGTGGAGCCACAGTGATTGGATCGCTGATTGGGTTCACCTTTAAGGGACTGTCGCACAAATGGAACGACACAGTGCTTGGCTATTGCGCTGGCGTGATGTTGGCAGCCGCTGTGTTGGGGTTGCTCTTGCCTGCCGCCGACATGGCTGGTGATGGCTGGGGCATAGCGTGGGTGGTGATTGGCGGCATGGCGGGCGCACTCTTTCTCAACGTGCTCGACTTCGTTACGCCCCACCTCCACCACATCACTGGCCTTGACCAAGAGCAACACGCCAACAATTCCACCCTCAACCACATTCTGCTTTTCGTGATGGCAATCGCCATTCACAAGTTGCCAGAGGGCATGGCGGCAGGTGTGAGTTTCAATGGCGAGAACTTGGGCAACGCCTGGACGGTGACCGTGGGCATCGCCCTTCAAAACGTGCCAGAAGGCATGGTGGTGATTTCGCCGCTGCTGGTGGCTGGAGTGAGCCGAATGCGCACTTTCCTCATATCATTAGGCATCGGTCTGCTTGAAATTGTGGGCGTGCTGATAGGTTACTTCGCTGGAGGCATTTCGCAAGTGATGCTCCCCACGATGCTTGCCTTCGCTGGCTGCGCCATGCTTTATGTGGTGAGCGACGAGATGATACCCGAAACCCACAGCCACGGCTACCAAAAACAAGCCACCTACGCCCTCCTGCTCGGTTTCCTCACCATCCTCGCCATCGAACGCGCCCTCTAATCCCCACCGACACGCCATAACGCAGGAAAATATGTAAAAAAATCGGTGTAAATAGGGTTAAAATGGATTAAATCGGTGTCTTCCCCCCACACAAGCCCCCCACACTTATACGCAATCACGGAGACTGCCACATTGGGCAATCTCCGTGATTGATGTTATATATAAGGGAGCGTTTATCCCAAATCGGTCATTAGGGCTTGTGGTATTTCTGAGTTTTAGAAGAATGAATTTTGTTTGTCTTTTAATGAGTGATAGCGAGCTATTACGAATTAAAAACAAGCAAAAGGCATCTTATAAAAGCCGAAAGACCGCAAGAAGTAATCTAAAAAATCCTCATACGGCCTAATGACCGATTTGGGATTATTAATGTTGATGTTCTTCGCCGTAGCCGCCGGTGTCGATGTGGTTGTGGCGACCGTGCTCGTGTTCGTGAGTCTTACCGAAGGTGTAGGTAACCGACAAGCGGACTGTTCTACCTCCCGACCATTTGCTGATTGACTGCACATAACCGTTGCCGTTCAGGATATTATGGGTTTCTTTTGAGTTGAACATATCCTTGCAAAGAAGCGAAATGCCCCAAGCACCGATATTTTTGCGCAATCCTGCCTCAACATCCCAGTCTGCCTCCTGCGTTCCCTGCGCGGTGACACGGCGCGAGTTGTATCGGCCTGTGGCTTGGAAAGTCATCTCCCAAGGCAGGCGAACCGATGCCATGCAACGTGCGTCCCACACAAAGCGGTCCTGTTTTTCGCCGTGCACGGAATAGAAACTGTCGTGCAGCGGATATTCGGTGCTCCATGCCTTGTGATGGCTGTTGTAGAGGTTCACAGTGGTGGTGAGGGTCAGGCGATTGAAAAGTGTGTTGCGAGAAATGATTTCCACACCGGTGTTCATCATATTGCCCACATTGGCATGACCGTAATACATGGTGTTCACATTGGGGTTTGAGGCCATTGGCGCAAGGAAACTGACGTGACTGATCATGTCGTTGCTGGCGCGCATATAGCCCGAAACCGACAGCATGTGGTTGCTCCAGTTCTTGATATACGACAGCTCCACGGCATTGCTGTATTCTGGCTGAATAAGTGGATTGCCAAGGTGCACTTCCGATGGGTCGGAAATATTCTCGAAAGTGTTGAGTTGTGGACCGAATGGACGGCGTATGCGACGTGAATAGTTCAGTTTCAACTCGTTGCCGGTAAGAAACGACCAGCCGATAGATGCCGATGGGAACAGCGCGAAATCATTCTTCTTGAACAATGGCACATCTGCGTCGGTCTGTCCGTAACCGAGCGATCGGGTGCGAATTTGCCACATTTCGCCACGAAGTCCTGCCGCAAAGGTCAGTTTCTCCAAATTGCCGGAGAAATGAACATACAGGGCTGAAATGTCGGTGTCGTATTTGAAGCGGTTGTAGAGGTTGTTGAGAGGTGTCAGACTGTTCTCGTCAGCACCGCCAGCATACGAGGCAGGGCTGTTCTCGTGGTTGTAGTTGCCCTTGTAGCCAGCCTCAAAGCGGAGCCATGACAGTGCCTGTGCTGAATAGTCGAGCACGGCTTCCCAGTTGCTGATTTTCACATCTTGATGCTGGTTTTGCCAGATAAACTCCTCATTGCCGTCGGCCCATTTCACATTTTCGTGAAACTTGTTGTCGTTGGGGCCTTCCCAAAAATTGTAACTCACGTTCATGTCGAGGAAATGGTTGGGGTTGAAGGTGTGCTTATAGCCGAGCATCACGTTTGCGCCTCGTGTGTCGCCAGTTTCACGCATATTGTTGATATTCTGCGTCCACTGATTTGGCAAATTGCTGAGGTGGGTGGTGGTTGTATGGCCCCATTTGTGTCCGAGGGTACCGATTGCGCTCAGATAAACGGTGTTGTTTTCATCGGGGTGGTAATTGGTACCCAAACGAAGGAACATGCTGTTTTCATGCTTCTTGCTGTCGCCGTCAGAATTGAGGAAGGTGCCATTGTCGTAGTTGCGACGCGATGTCGAGCCAGCGGGCGCATGTTGGGTTTTAAGTCCGATTCCAGCAAACGACTCGAATTTGCCTTCGTTGTAATTGATGTTGAAATTCACATTTGCCGTTCCACGAGAGTCAACATTCGCCTCGGCATTTCCAAAATAGCCGTGACGATGGTCTACTTTCAGTCGGATATTGATGATGCCGGCAGTTCCCGAAGTGCTGTGCTTCGACGATGGGTTTGTCATCACCTCAATGCTCTCGATAGTTTCGGCTGGGAGTTGACGGAGAATCTGGGCGCGGTTGTCGGCATTCATACCCATCTCTTTGCCGTTTACCCACACCAGCACGTCGGAGTTGCCACGCAGCGAAATCTCACCGTCGCTGGTCACATGCACCGATGGCACAGCGGCAAGAAGTTCATCAGCCGATGCACCAGTAGCGGCAATATTTGAACTGACGTTGAAAACCCTACGCTCCGAGTTGACCGACATTTGGCTTTTCTGCCCTGTCACCACCAACTCCTGAAGCAACTTTGCGTCTTCAGCGAGTTCTATCTTACCAAGATTTATCTCCGAGTCGGCAACCACGATTTCACGTTCCTGCGAAATGCTGCCAACCATGCTTACACGGATAATATATTTTCCTGAAGGTGCGTTTGTGATAACAAACTTTCCGCTTTCATCGGTCATAGTGCCGATTGAGAGCGGAGCACCAGTTGTTGGATTCACGAGCACTACCGAGGCGTAGTCAAGGGGTTTGGCTGTGCCCTTGTCATAGACTGCACCCACAATGTTGCCGGCGGCAAACGCGCTGCCGGCCATCAATAGGGATGCGGCCAAAGAGAGTGATAATTTTGCTTTCATCAATTTTGCTTTTTTTCTTCGGGGGCAAAGTTACAAACACTCTTTTGCAAACCGTTTGCAAAAACAAATGGCAGAGCCTCCTTATAAGAAAGCTCTGCCATTATCATATTTTCAACCTGCTGGGACAGAGATGCTTTACCTAAATCTTTGTCCGCATTGTTTATTCACCGCTTATTGCAATTAGGGCATGTGCCTTTCATCATATAGTTGATGTCATGGAGCGAAAAGCCCTTTGGAATGTTCACCACCGGCACACTCTCGTCCTCAAAGCAATACGTTTTCTTGCATTGTTCGCAATAGAAATGCACATGCTGGTCGGAGTAATGCGCGCCGCTGCCACATAACTCATATTTTAGAGAGCGGCTACCGTCCTCTATGACGCGAACTATGTGTTTTGCCGAGAAAAGTTCCAAAACCCTGAAAATACTTGCCTTGTCCATCGAAAACTCCAAAGAGATTTCAAGGTCGGCAAGACTGACCGGATGCGAAGCCTTCGCCAACTCCCTCATCACAAGAATGCGATTGGAGGTGGGCTTAATCCCCTTTTCAGCCAAAACGCTATTTATATCATCGTTCCCCATCTTCTGATTTTTCCGCAAAGTTACGCAATATATTTTGCAATTCACTTGCAAAACCACCTCAAAGAACTACCATTGGAAAAGGGCGTGCGAATCAAAACAGAAATTCGCCCAAACGTAGGGACATGCCTTCGGCATGTTTCAATCGCGCAACCACAAATAAGCCAGCACATTAAACCCAAATCGGTCATTAGGGCTTGTGGTATTTCGGAGTTTTAGAAGAATGGATTTTGCTTGTCTTTTAATGAGTGATAGCGAGCTATTACGAATTAAAAACAAGCGAAAGGCATCTTATAAAAGCCGAAAGACCGCAAGAAGTAATCTATAAAATCCCTACACGGCCTAATGAGCGATTTGGGTTAAACCACAGCGTCATTTCAACTTATCATACACCTCCTGCAAAGAATAAGCCTCAGCAATTTGCTTAACTTCGGTGTAGCGCTGATTGATTTGCACAAAAGTGCGCCACACATTCGAGAACTTAGCGAACACTATCCTCTCCGTGGTGCCATCGGGATATACGCAGCCACACCCATTTATCCCCGTCAGCGGACTGCCGGCTATGGCGTAGCACAACGCCTCTTTCCCACTATTGTCATGCGTAACGTCGGTCTCACAGTTGAGCCACCACTCAACAAACACGCCCAAAGTGGGATTCGTGAACCCTGCGGTGCCAGAGTAGGCAATGCCATTCACAATAGGCACAGGCGCGAGAAACATTCGGCTATCGCTCATAATCTTCTCGGCATTCCTGAAAAAGAAAAAAGCGTGCTCCAGGAAAAACTCCCGATTGGCCTCCTCGGCGTCGCTCTCCACCTGCGGCTGCACATCATGCGGCTTAGTGGTGCCAAAATACTTGCCAGTGGTGTCGATTTCAAGACCATCGTCTTGGATTGATTGTGGTTGAACATTCTTAGGGTAACAAACCAGTTCGTTACCATTCAAAAGACTAATTGAAAACTGAGATTTACACATAACTTCTAATATTTTAATGATTAAACATTCGCATCTTTCCTTTTCCACCGCGGCTCCATGTGTGCAGGCTCGGTTGGCATCCCCCGTTCATCCACGGGGTACTCTCGATGCACCTAAAATTCTATTTCGAGTGCAAATTTACAACACATCTGTGCAACCAATCTGCACACCTCCCTAAAAAATTTCAAAATTCTACTATTTTTCCTGCGAATTGCTGCCATCTATCAAAGGATTGCCTTTTTTGTTGGGTTTGGTGGGGGGATTTTGTAACTTTGTGGGGAAGTTTGGGATTTTGATTGAAACACAAATTTGGAAGGATGATGGAGAGGATCGTTTTTTTGCATGGTTTTTTTGCTTCGGGAAGTTGCGCTATGGCGGTGGCTTTGCGCGAGGCTTTTGATGGGAAGGCGGTGGTGCTGACACCCGATTTGCCTCGCCACCCGAAAGAGGCACTGAAGTTGGTCCGGAAGATTATCGACAAGGAGCAGCCCGACTTGCTGATTGGCAATAGTTGCGGTGCGTTTCTTGCACAGATGTTGGCTCCTGTGGTGGGCGTGCCTGCCCTACTGGGCAATCCGTATTTCAAGATGACGGAGTTTCTGAAGGAACGCGTCGGCGAGCATCAATACAAGGCTCCCCGAACGGACGGCAATCAGCGACTGGTGATCGACGAGGCGTTGATCAATGAGTTCGCCGAACTTGAAACCGTGCAGTTCGACTGCTGTTCTCCATATTACAGGGAGCGTGTTTGGGGACTTTTTGGCGACAACGACGCTATTGCCCACTTCTCCCCTCTTTTCTCGGAGCATTACAGCCACATCTTCCACTTCCCTGGCGGACACACGCCCACGCCAGCGGAGGTGAAGACATGGTATGCGCCACTGGCAGAGAAACTCATGAAGGCATATCCTAAGAAGGAGGAAAGGCTGTTCCAGCACTTCAAAGGCGGAAAATACAGGTTCGTGCGCTCCGCCTTCGATTCCGAAACACTGGAGCGCATGGTGGTTTACCAAGCCCTTTATGGCGACGAGGCCTACTGGGTGCGACCCGAAAAGATGTTTTTCGGGAAAGTGACGAGAGACGGAAAAACATTCAACCGATTCAAAGAAATAGATTAATATGACACTTTACATCGTAAGACACGGACAAACAGAAGAGAATTTACAAGCCATTTTGCAAGGGCATCTGCCCGGCAACCTCACCGAGCAGGGCAAGGAGCAAGTGCGGAAAGCAGCAGAGCGTCTGGCGGAGACTGGCGTGGAATTTAAGTGCATCGTTTCGAGCGACCTGAAGCGTGCCATGGATTCCGCCCACATCATCGCAATGCGTCTGCACCTCCCCATCACCCCCATGAAAGAACTGCGCGAGCGCGACTGGGGCATCTACACAGGCATGGCGGTTGCAGAGGCTGCCGAGAAGTACAAGATTGACGGTATATGGCATTTCCCCGACAGCAGCGCAGAGACCGACAAGGAAATCCTCCAGCGCGCCGGCAACGCCCTGCAACACCTCGCCGAAAAATACGCCACCGACACCATCATCGTAGTCACCCACGGCCAGTTTGCCAGAAACATGTTCGCCCACCACCTCAAATGCGACTACCACGAAATCCCCTCCTTCACAAATGCCGAAATCAGACTACTAACCATCTAAGCCAAACGCACACACCCACAAACCAAACGCGCAAAACCCACAAACCAAAGGGACGGTTCTTTTGGTTACAACATCACTTAATATCTGATATTGTAGTGGTTACGAAATCGTTTCGATGCGGATTTCTGTATTATATGGAATCGTTCCGTATAAGTAGCGGGGTGATTCTGTTTGGGGTAAGCGAAATAATGGGCGTGCAAAATCTTTATAACACGACAACGCCTTGGGTGTATGCCTTTTTTTGCATACGCCCAAGGCGTTGATATTATGCTGATTGTATCGAAACATGCCGAAGGCATGTCCCTACGTTATGCGGTGTCAGAGGCATATTCGTAGGTTATGCGGTGCCGGAGGCATATTCCTACGTTATGATGTGATTTGTACACGGCACATGCTTTCACCTTTGGTGCCCCCCGGCTGTAGTGGGGGTTAGGATTGGAGCCAGAGGGATTGGATTTTGCGACGGATGGCGATGATATTGCCGGTGGTGATGGTGCCCATGATGAGCACTGCCACCACGATTGATGCCACTATGGTGCCACCCTTGGTGCCTAAACCACTGAGCATGACCATATAGGAAGCGCGGGCGATGAACATGAGTACGAGCGAGGCGACGAGCACCGCGGCATTGATAAACAGCACCATCTTGATATAGGGCTTCGACACTTCGGCTGGCGAATAACCGAGCATGAGCAGGTCTTGCAGTTTCTTGGTGTTTTTCTGCAAAAGCAGGTAGATGCTGAGCATCAGCACGAAGAACGACAGCAGACTGATGAGCACACCCACAATCACCACAATCGACACAATCACTGTGAGGAAATAGTAGGTTTTGCCCGAATTGGTCTTATCGCCCGCTATGTTGTAGTTGTGTTCGTCCATATATTGCTGAATTTTCGGATCGCCCGGTCTGTTCACCTCTATAATTAAGCGTAGAGGCTTCAAAGCGCCGCCCTGACCGTATTTCTTGTTAGCCCAAGTCATGAACTCCTCTGGCACAATTATCGTGTTCAGGCGGTTGCTAAAGCCCACGATGCGGCCTCGCACATCGTCGCGGAAGCCGTTGCCCGACAGATTGAACATGAGCGGCACGCTCGATGCCTCGCCCTCGCTGATTTTCGGCATTCCCTGCGCTGCGGCAAAACCGAAATTGTAGAGCGACAGGTAGTCGCGGCTCATAATCACCGGCACGGTGGGATTGGCGGGGTCGAACTTCCACGAAGGGTCAACATCGATAAACTCATTAGGTATGCTCTCGAAGAAGAACTGCGTGCGCATGGCGTGGGTGGCGTCAACTCCGATGCTGGCGGTGATACCAAACTCACTGTTCACAAACGGAGCCACCTTGCGGCACCACGGCTGCGCCTTGATGTCGGCGATGTCGTCGTCGGAAAATTCAGAGGTGCCGCCCATCAGCGCGCCTGCGCTGGTGAGGTTGCGCGAAATAATCAGATAATCCTTGCTGATAAAGCTCTCCTGGTCGTTGAACACCGGCAGCACATCGCTGTAAAACTGCACGGCGAGTATCACGATAGTGAGCCCCACGAGATTTGCCACCGAGAAGCCCACAAGTTGCATCTTGCTGATATGCTGACGCAACAATTTCCACATCAATCCTTTTTTCATAGCTTCAACTCCTTATCCACGCTGATTTTCACATTATTTCCCACGCTGGTGCTGATCACGCCAGCGCCTTGTCGTGCCGCCTCCTCGGTCACCATCTGTGCCACGATGGCATTGTTGGCCTCGTCGAGGTGGCTCACCGGCTCATCGAGCAAGATGAAGTCGGCAGGCTGGCACAGCGCACGGATAATAGCCACACGCTGCTGCTGCCCTATCGAGAGTTTGCCCACGGGGCTGTTCACCTTTTCTGGTATGCCCAGTCGCTCGAAGTAGGATATAATCTCTTTCTCGGTCTTGAAATTGGTCAACCTATTTTTGAGTTGAATGTTTTCGATTGCTGTAAGTTCGGGGAAAAGGCGCAAATCCTGCGGCAGATAGGCAATGTGATTTTTGCGCACATCGCACCATTGCTCCACGCTGAGGGTGCGAATGTCGGTGCCGTCGAACTGCATCACGCCCGAATAGTCGATGCGGTAGCCGTAGATGTAGCTACAGAGGCTCGACTTGCCTGTTCCGCTCTCGGCGGATATGAGATAGTGCTTGCCACGCTCAAACTCCACATTGCGGAGCCACACCTCGCTGCGGTCTTCCTCACGGCCGGCAAACACAGCGGGGAGCGTGTTGAGCAATACAATTTTCTGCATATATACTTTTGATTATAGTTATTCTTTTTCAACATTGGTAACCACCACACGCACCAGTTCCACGCGTGCGCCACTCTTCTTGAGCACCGACACTTTGAATGCGCCGAAGTCGATAGTGTCGCCCTCGTTGGGGATAGCGCCGAGGTGGTTGAGCAGCAGTCCGGCAATGGTCTGATAGTCGTCGCTTTCGGGAATGTCGAGGTGATACGCCTCGTTGATTTCCTCAATCTCCATACGCCCAGAGAACTCGAAAGTGCTCTCATTCACCTTGCGCGCCACAAGTTTGTTGTGGTCGTGCTCGTCTTGAATGTCGCCGAAGATTTCCTCCACCAAGTCCTCCAGCGTCACCATACCGCTGGTGCCGCCAAACTCATCTACCACAATCGCCATCGAGCGACGCTCTTTGAGCAGGCTCTGCATCATATTCTTCGCAAGCATGGTTTCGGGGGCGAACAGCACCGGCTTCATCTGCTCCTTCCAGTTCACATCGGTCACGAAAAGTTCGCTCACCGAAATGAAGCCGAGCACATTGTCGATGTCGTCGTGATACACCACAAGCTTGCTCAAACCGGTCTTTGAGAAAATCTCCACCAGCCCGTCGCGGTCGGTCTCGTTGATGTCCACCGCCACAATCTCGTTGCGTGGCACCATACAGTCGCGCAAGTGGGTGTCGCTGAAGTCGAGGGCATTTTCAAAGATTTTCACCTCGCGCTCCACCTCCACGTTCTCATCCTCGCGCTTGTCGATGGTCTCTTGCAGATACGCATCAAGTTCTTCCACCGTGAGGCGGTCCATCTTCTCCTTGTCGATTTTCACGCCAAACATTCGCATCAGCAGTTGCGAGAGCATTTCGGTGAAGCGAGAGAGCGGATAAAGAATGCAGTAGAACAGAAACAGCGGCAGCGATACCATGCGCAACGACGCATTGGGATTGATGCGAAACAGCGTCTTTGGCAAAAATTCGCCGGTGATAAGGATAATCACGGTGCTGATGATGGTGAGCACCAGCAGTTGCAGGAACTCGTTTTCACCGAGCATCTCGTAAATAGGCGCACCAATCAGGCTCGCCATAGCCATACTATACACCACATTCACCACATTATTGCCCACAAGCATAGTGGAGATAAACACCTCACTATTATTGTAAAACATATTGATAATGCGGTTGACCAACCCACCCTTTTGGGTGTCGATTTCAAGTCGTACCTTATTTGCCGACACAAAAGCGAGTTCCGTGCCAGAAAAGAAAGCCGACAGCAGCATAGTGACCAGCACTATAATAAGCGAATTTGTAGACAAAGTATCCATCATTAGGCAAAATTAGTGATTTTTACGGAGAAACAAGCGAATACACACCACAAATTCAAAAATCCCCACCAAAATCCCCACTTCGGCTTTTGTGTGGGGGCGAAAAAAGGGGCTCAGCGGTGATGCTGAGCCCCTGTGGGGATTATAGTTTTAAATAACTAAATCTTGAGGATTATTGAGCCACGAACTGTTGGATGGCAATTGCATAGGTCTTGCTGTCGAGCACGCCATAAGCGAAGTCGAGGTAGCCACGGCCGATTGCCCAAGTCCAATAGTCGGTGAATGTGCCAACCTTTCCCTTTGCATTGGTGAATTGGAGTTGACCTTTGTTTTCGCCAGTTTGACCGTCGATGCGGAAGAAGCACACATCACGGCGTTGGCTACCTGCTGTATTGAAGCCAGAACCGCCAGGACCCTCTTTGTCGATATTTACAGGGATGAAGTCGGTGGCTTCACCAAATGCGATTGGGGTGCCCACTGGTTCGTAGTCCTTAGTTTCGGTGTTTTGAATACCAAGTTGAATCTTGTCGGTCATAGGCACGCCTTCAGATTCAAACAAGAAATTGTAGAAACGAACGCTGCACTTGTCGCCAGTAGCGCTAACGCCTGGGAACTTCAGAGGATCTTTAGTAGGAACCACTGCTGGAGCCTTAGCGAAGTCGTAAACCACAATCATCTGACGTGAACCTTCAGCCACGGTCACTTTTTGGTTATACACTTCATTGTTTTTCTTATCAAGGAACTGGATAGAAACTTCACCAGCCTTAACCACATAGAACAAACCTACACCACCGCTTGGCACATAATTGTAAACATCAAGGAAAACAGAACCATCGTTAGAGTACTTCTGACCGTTGATCACCACGGTGTAGATTTGATTTGCTGCAATCGCAGCCTTGGGGCACATATATGCCACTTGGATTTGAGCCTGGCTTGGATCGACATCTTCAATTGGATATTTGATGTCTTCCTTGCTGCATGATGCGGCAATCACTGCGAGCAGACAGATGCTGATATATTTTAAAAATTTCATAATTCAAATAATTTAAAAGTGGGTTTAAAATTATTTAGGCATATCGCCTGGGTATGCAAACCAAGGAATTGAGCACTGGTAATCGTCGGCATCGCCTGGGATTGGCTTCAAAGCCTTCAGGTTGTTGAGGTTCCACATATACTCTGAGTTGTAGCGTGGACGCAGACGGTAGCAAGGAGCACCGTTGTTTCTCTCATTGTAAGCGCTGCGGCGACCCTGTACATTAGCAGGAGCGAGGTAGAAGCCCTTATAAACCTTTGTAGCATCGTCGTCGCGCTTTTGGTTGATGAGGGTCTTGTCCCAACCATTGCCGAAACTTGGCACGTCGCCAGTGTAAGCAATGTCGAAATGATACTTACGGAGGTCAACCCACACTTCAGAAGCGCCCCATGGGAAGAGGGCGATGTACTTCTGCATCATGATGTGTGAGAGGCTGAATTCGCTCATTGGAAGGCCTGCCACGAATGGACCGTTGAGATATTCTTGAGCCATAGCCTTGAATGTGGCTTGATCCACCTTGTCGCCTTGGTGATAAACCTTGCCACCTACAGTCACGAGAGACTCTTTCTGAATGTACTTAGCAGAGAATTCCATATCGGCTGCGATAGCCTTCTTCCAAGTTTCGAATGCATCAGCCTTGCTGCCATACTTGAATTGCACTTCAGCGAGGTCGAAGAGCAGTTCAGCATAAGTGGTGAGCACGTAAGGAGCACCGTTGCTGTAGAGCCAGCGGCCTTCACCGTCCTTAGCATTAGTGATAGCCTCGGTACGGCCCCAGAAGTTTTCAGCATGACCGATAGGACCAGTTGCGCCAGTGAAGCCTGAGCCCTTGAAGTAGTATTTGCGGAACAATTTTGGATCCTTCACGTCAGTAGTATCGTTACCGCTTGCAGTACCGAGCTTCAGCAATGGACGTGGGTCGAAGTGACCTAACTCTTCCAAAGTGTCGCAAATGATTTGCTTTTCAGCGAGCTCGTAAGGGAAGCGTGGGTGAGTTTGTTCCACATCTTCGCCCTTATCGTTCTTCACGATGATGGTGTGAGTGATCTTGTTGCCTTCTTGGTTGTAGATTGGCATTGTACCAGTCATAGTCTGCACAGCGAAGTCGTGCTGCCAGTAGCTGTTTGAGAGGTTGCCACGGTATGGGCCCCAGAAGTTGTTGTAAGAGCTTTGAGCTGCATCAGCACCTCCACCAGTGATTTTCAAGAGAGCGTTGTCGTCGTTGCTGGCGAACGCCTTGTTGCAAGCGTCGATGAATTCATCGTAGTATTTTTGCTTGAAGTCGTTCTTGTTGGTGAGAGAAGCGAGGTTACGGGCAATCACTGCGTAAGCGAATTTAATCCACTTAGCCTTGTCGCCACCGTAGATGTAGTCGTTTTGCGAGATACGAGTACCATAATTGGTCTTGTCTTCCTTTTCCAGACATTCAATAGCCTTCTTAGCCCAAACACGCACTTGGTCGTAGATAGCATCTTGATAGTCGTATTCGTGAGAGAGCAAACCAGGCACGAAAGCCTCCTTCATAGGAGCTTCACCGTTCACCTTGGTGAGGAAGTCCCAAGAGTAAGCCTTGATAGCGTAACCGATACCGGCGAGGGTCCAGTTTTCAGCAGCTTCGCTCTGATGGATCATGTTTTCAAGGTTCATACCTTGGTTCCAGTACACCATACGCCATGCTTCACCACCGGCATCGCTTGCCTTGTTGTAGTAGTTGTTAGCAAAGTTGGTGTAAGATGATGTACCCATCATTTGAGTGAGTGGGCAGAGCGCACGGAGGTCGTAGTAGATGCCGAAGTACGCTTGTTGAATACCTGCAAGGTAGAGGTATCCTTCCACATAGTCAGGCGCATCGGTATTCTTGTTCACATCAAGAAAATCATCACAACTTGTGGTTGAGAGCGCCATCATGATTGTGGCAATGATATATAAAAATTTATTCTTTTTCATAATTGGTGAGTTTTATTAATGTTCACTAAGAAATTAGAATGTTACGCTCAAACCTACAGTATAAGTACGAGGGCTTGGGAGTGACCAGCAGTCGTAACCTTCACCACCTGTACCACCAGCAGCTGCACTCATGGTGTTACCAGCCACGTCGATACCAGTGTAGTTAGTGATTGTGAACAAGTCGTTGCCCGACACGTAGATAGTGGCGTTGCTGATAGTGTTGTTGGTGATCTTAGCCAACCATGCAGAAGGCACGATGTAAGCCAAACGCAATTCTTGGCAACGGATATAGTTGATCTTGTGTTGGATCCAGTCTTCATCGCCACCTGCGTAGCGCACCTTGTCAAAGTCAACAGCAATAGTGTTGATTGTTGGGTGGTCGGTGTTTTCGTTACCGTCCTTAAGCACGCCCTTGAACACGTGTGAGCCACTTTCGCGGTTAGCAACTGAGAATTCGCTCAAGCCATTGCCTGTCATTTCGCGGACAGTAGCGTTCACTACGTCGGCGTGGTAGCGGCCTTGGAACATAGCGTTGAGGCGGAAGTTCTTATAACTGAGGCTGGTGGTGAGACCGAAGCGGAGCTTAGGTTCACGGTTACCGAGCACGCTCCAATCAGCACTTGTGAGTGGCAGACCAGAGGTTGGGCTGATAAGGATGTCGCCATTTTTGTTGCGGTCGTAGCCACGGCCTGTTACGGTGGTGATTGGGTGACCCATCATCACACCGTTACGGATGTTACCAGAGTTCCAAGTGTAAGCGTTGTAGTATTCCTTCAAGTTTTCAGGAAGTTCAACGATTTCTGAGCCAGTGTGTGAGAGGTTCACACCCACATTCCAGCGGAAATCCTTGCCCTTGAGCACGTCAACATCGACGTGACCTTCCCAACCCCAAGTGTTGAATGTACCAACGTTCATGTTGTTGAGCACGAAACCTGTAGCATACGACATACGGAAGCCAGTCACAATCTGGTCGGCACAGTGAGTGCGGAACATTGTGAAGTCGGCGTTCACGCGATCGTCCCAGAAGCGGCCTTCCAAACCAATTTCATAAGAAGTGGTCATTTCAGGCTTCAAGTTCTTGTTAGGACCGGTGTAACCATACTTGTAACCACCACCCACGAGGCCGGTTGGTTCAAGTTCTGGGTCGATTGAGAGAGCAGGAGCATCCTTACCTACCTGTGCGATAGCGCCACGGAGCTTCAAGTAGTTCATCCAACCGAGGTTCTTCAAGCCACCGATTTCGGTGAGCACTACAGAGGCTTCCAATGCTGGATAGAAGAATGAGTTGTTTTCGGTTGGAAGGGTTGACGACCAGTCGTTACGGAAACGTCCGGTAAGGAACGCCATGTTGTTCCAGCCAAGTTCCAATTGACCTGACACAGCCTGGAGGCGACGCTTGGTGGTGCGCTTAGAGCTCTTTACGGTAGATTCAGTACAGTTGTTGATTGAGTAGAATTCAATCACCTTGAAGTTGCTACCAGAAGAAGAGAGTGAAGATACGCCATTTTCAAGTTGGTGGTAACCAAGTTGAGCACCCACGGTGAACTTGCCATCAAGGAAGTCGTTGTTGTAGCCAGCGAGCACGTTGATAGTTGGGTCGTTGGTGTTATATTTAGAAAGTGAATATACACCTGAGTTAGATGCGTCGTTCACTTCTTGGTTTCTTGACTTGTAGTAAGGGTGAGAACCATATTCGTAAGCTGAAGTTGAAACGTCCCAACCAAATTGTGCGCGCACGAATGTGTGTTCGAATGGCACAATGTTGACAGAGAATGCGCTGATAAAGCGGTCAGTCACGTCGTAGTTGAGGTTCTTGTAAAGGCCGAACAATGGGTTCAAGTGGTCTGTATCGGTGTAATAGTTAGGATAACGCATGTGCGAACCGTCTTCTGCCATGTAGTTCGACATATCGTCAACCTGGAGCCACTTGTAAGCCTGACGGATAGGACCGTTCAAACCACGGAGTGCCTTGTGGTTCTTTTGGTTCACATATTGAATGCTACCTTCGAATTTGAGCCACTTAGCCACTTCTGCCTTACCGGCGAGAGAGAGGTTGGTACGCTTCAGGTCGGTGGTCTTGATCACACCGGTCTGGTCGAAGAATGAAGCACTGGCGCGAACCGACATCTTTTCGTTACCCGCTTCCACAGACAGGTTGTGCTTGTGCATGAAACCTGTTTGAAGCAGAGCAGCGGCGTTGTCGTAAGTTGGGATTGAGCCATCGTATTCAGCACCGTTTTGTGAAGTGTAGTAGTAGTTGGTTGTGCCGTAAGCACCGTTGGCATACTTTTGTTGGATTTTTGGCCAACCGTAAGCCTTCGACCATGAGAGCTGGTTGCTGTAAGTGACGCGAGCCTTACCGTTGCGACCTTTCTTAGTGGTAATGATAATCGCACCGTTTGATGCGTCAGAACCATAAAGAGCGGCAGCAGCAGCACCCTTCAGCACGGTCATGCTTTCGATATCTTCAGGGTTGAAGTCGTTACCACGAGAAGAGTAGTCGGTAGAGCGAACGTTCAAGCCAGTGAAGTCTTCACCACCAGCGAGGATGCTGGTTGCGTTGAATGAGCTGTTGTTCATTGGCACACCGTCAATCACATAAAGTGGTTGGTTGTTACCAGAAAGAGAGGTTGCACTACGGAGCACTACTGAAGTAGAAGCACCTGGAGCACCACCTGAAGAGGTCACGGTCATACCCGACACACGACCTTGGAGAGCTGAGATGAAGTCGGTACGGCCAGATTCAGTAATATCGACAGCCTTCACATTCTGAGCCGACGAACCTACTGCGCGAGCCACACGCTTCATACCAAATTCACCGGTGATTACCACTTCGTCGAGCTTTAAGCCGTCGTTGTTCATCACCACGTTGGCAGCATTGGCAGCCGAAACTTCAGTTGCTTTGAAGCCTACATAAGAAAACACCAAAGTCTGATTCTTTGATGCTTGAATAGAATAGTTACCGTTAATATCGGTCACTGTACCACGTTGAGTGCCTTTCACTCTTACAGTAACGCCAATAAGCGGTTCACCATCGGCGTCTTTCACGACACCAGAAACTTTACCGTTGCTTTGCGCCATAGCTGTAAAGCCCACGCTACTTCCTGTAGAGAAAGATGCAGGAACGCCACATGCTAATACTAACGCTGTCAACAATACACATTGCTTTTTCATACGCTAATGTCTTTTAGTAAGTTGGTAGTTAATAGTATAGTTAATAAATCTCGATAATTCACTCTATGGCATAGCATAGCTTTGCCGATGCAAATTTTTAATTTTTTTTACACATACGCAAATTTTTTACTAATTATTTTCAAACTTTCCCCAAATTTTATTCCAAAATCACCCAATTTCCCATCCCCCCATTAAACAAATTTAACGCACCAACCACAGTGGGAAATTAGTAATTAGTAATTAGAAGTTAGATATTAGCGATTCATCGTAACGTAGGGACATGCCTCGGCATGTTTCGATGCAATCCGCAATGTGTCAACGCCTTGGAAACATGCCAAAGGCGAAAGCACTGAAAAAGTCGAAAAGAGGGGTTTTAGAGCCGTTGGAAACGGCAAATTGTGGTTAACTCCATGCAAGCTCGCTTGCGAGCGCAGCTTGGAGACAGGTCAAAATATAGTGGCGAGCGTCGGAGACGGTCGGTCGTGGTAGCATCAACTGTTTTGACCATAACCGACCCTCTACGAGGCTCATACCCTCTTTTGTGCAATCTCCAAGCTGCGCTCATTCGCTCCTGCGGAGCTTCATTCGCTTGCATGGAGTTAACCATAATCAGCCGTTTCCAACGGCTACAAGCCTCCACAAAATCTTTACTTCATTCACTATTTTTATAGTTTTTCAGTGCTTTCGAAATATCACGTCCTTACCACAATAATGGTTTTTCGCAGTAAAAAGGCGAATGGTTTCTGATTCGATTGGGTAATTCGCCCACATTCTATAATCTATGCGCCCTCTACCGCCTCATAGGCCACAAAAAAAGCGCCGAGGCTTGATGCCCCAGCGCTAATTATCATCGAGTGTCAGAATTCATTATTCTGGGATGTCCCACCATACTGGGATTGTCCACACGTCATCGTCGTTGAAGCGTGGTTGGATAGCACGCAACTGAGTTTCGTTGTAGTTGATTTCGTGTGAGCATTGCTTGATACGACGCCACATTTGACCTTTAGGAATACCTCTCAATGCGCTTGGATTGTTGTAGTATTCATAAGGAAGTGCCCAGCCCATGTAGTCTTTGTAGTCATGACGGCGCATGTCGTTCCAGTTCTGAGTAGAGTAGAGCATGGCGATAAACTTCTGGGTCATGATCTTTTCCATTGTGATGTCGGCTGCTGTACCGATTGCACCATTCATGAATGCATCAATCTTAGCTTGGTCCATTTGTCCGAATGAAGGGCATTCGTCGTAAGGAGAACCTGTCCAAGTGGTCAACATTTTGTTGATTTCGTCGATACTTGCCTTGATACCGTTCTTGTAAGCTTGGAATGCACCAGCCTTGTCGCCCTTCTTGAAAAGAACTTCAGCCTTGATGAATTGTGCTTCACTATAAGTAGCCCACAGGTAAGGACTGTTTGGACGGATAAACACGTTGCCTGAAGATTGTCCCCAACCTACTGTGCCACGGTCGTAGATAACTGATGCTGTGCCATACACGCCCACAGAGCCTGAATAAGTACCCACATAGATTGAGTCGCCAGCGCGAGATTCGATAGATGGCTCCCAACCTGAACCGTCGGCTTTTCTTGCGATAAAGTTCGACATACCGTTTGGCATACGAATATCGGTGCTCATATCCACACCTTTACCACGAATCCAAGTCTTCACGCCATTAACGTTGAACTGACGCCATGCGATAATCTTGTCGGCGCGTGGGTCTTCAATACCCTTGTTGTCGAAGTTCACCAGAATATCTTCCAACCACTTTGTAGGCAATGTGATGTGACGGTTGCCATTGTAGGTTTGGTTCCAGTTCCAGTTAGTGTTCACAGGGTCGCTTGAAATGAAGTCCTTAGAAGTTGTCTTCACGTCTTCTTGCAGGATATAAGTGTCGTCGTCAATGCTTGTCTGTGCCTTTTCCACACATGCCAAAATCATGTCAGGATCATATAGTTTCGACTTCTTCGACAGTTGGTTGAGTGTTCTCGCCTTCAGCAAGTAAGCCATTTTGAGCCACTTTTTCACGTCGCCACCATTCCAGCTGTCGCCTTCGCTGAGTTCAGGAGAACCTGGCTTTTGTGGAGTGTTGAAAAGTTCGATAGCCTCATCGATATTCTTCAAACATTCGGTGTAGATGGTTTCGCCAGTGTCGTAAGTTGGGTGTACCGAACCTGATACGGCTTCAAAATATGGCATTTCACCATACATGTCAACCATCATCAAGAAACCATAAGAGCGAAGCACTTGTGCAGCTGCCGCATAGTGGGTGGCACCAGTTTCTTTAGCCTTATTGTACATCTGCATCACACTTGGGCCTGAACCCACAAAGAACTGCTGGTAAGAAGTGGTGCTCAAAGATGCTGTTGGCTCCCATTGAGCAGAGCAGCCATCGCGGTGAGTACGAGATGATGCTGTGAAAGCACCGCAAATAAATTGTGAGCGATAACCGTGAGCGCCAGTAGCATAACCCAAGTGAAATTGCACCCAAGGGAGAAGCTTGCTTACCGAAACTGTGGTCAAAGCTGGTGTGTTGGGATCTTCATTGATGTCAAGGTAATCGTCGCATGACACCATTGAAACACTCATTGACAAGGCAAGAGCGCCCATTATTATATATTTCAATTTCATATTATTGTCTTTTTATTTAATAAAACACACATGTTAGAAAGTGAGGTTTACACCAAAGGTGAAACTTGCAGTAGATGGCACTGAGCAGTAGTCGATACCAGTAGCACCAGAACCTGTGATACCTGAACCAGCAGCCGACGATTCTGGGTCGCCACGATAGTTGGTGAACAACAACAGGTTGTTGGCAGTAGCATTGATAGAAGCAGCCTTAATCACCTTGGTCTTAGCGAGCACACTCTTTGGAAGGGTGTAGGTGAGAGCGATAGTTCTCAAGCGCAGTGAGTTCACCTTAGTGATGAAGTTGTTGGCATCTCTGTGGTAGTAATCAGTGTAATAGCGTTGGATAACTTCCTTGCCCGATACCTTTGCGCCCTTGAGCGAGTACATTTCGTTGGCATTGAAAGTGAAGGTCTTGTCAACATAGTTGTCGCCTTCTTTCACCACACCTGAAAGCACGAGTTGGTCGCGATTAGCAGTAAGGTCGCTCATACCGTTGCTTACCATATAATAGTCGGTAGCATTGTAAATGTCGCCGCCCACACGGAATTCCCATGCCATGTTGAATGTGAAGTTCTTGTAAGTGAGCGTGTTGTTCCAACCACCTTGGAATTTAGGTTCGCGGTTACCACAAAGCACACGAGTATCCTTGTCGTAAGTAGGCATACCGTCGCTGTCGAGAATCACCTTGCCATCTTCATTGTATTTCCACTTGTAACCAGAGATACCCATGAAAGGACCATCGTTGAACGAAGCGGCTTGAGCGCCACCGAATTGAACATCGGTGATATAGAGGGTTTCGGTACCCTTAGGCAAGTTCTTCACTGTACCACGGTTGCCGTAAATGTTCAAACTTGTTTCCCAAGTGAAGTCCTTGGTTTGAACAGGAATACCACCAATGGTGAGTTCCATACCCTTATTGTAAACATCGCCTACGTTTTGTGCACAGAAGATATAACCAGTGGATTGAGCACCACGTGGAGAAATAATCTGGGCGAGAGAGTTGTTGGTGTAGTAAGCGTAGTCAAATTTCAAGCGGTTTTTCAAGAAGCGCAATTCCAGACCGATTTCAGTAGATTCAGTCATTTCAGGCTTCAGCAAGAGGTTACCACGAGTCCAGTTAGTACCATAACCGGTCACGTCGCCAACCATAGTCACAGGTGAGTTGAGATAAGTAACTGTTGCATAAGGAGCAGCGTCCTTACCTACCTTTGCCCAAGAAGCGCGAATCTTACCAAAGCTCAGCCATTCAGGACGTGCTTGGCCCATAAGTTCGGTGAATGCCACAGCGCCACTCACTGATGGATAGAAGTAAGAGCGGTTTTCTAGAGGAAGAGTCGACGACCAGTCGTTACGGCCAGTAACGGTCACAAACACAGCGTTGCGCCAGTCGGCACGGAATTCACCATACACACCCACCAAGCGGTGACGGCTCAAATAAGTTTTGAAGTATTTGTCATCGTTAGCGATGTTTTCAAATGAATAGAAACCAGGAATGATGAAGTTCCAACCATAGCGATAGTTGTAGTTCGAGCGAGTGTAGTCGGTAGCAGTACCGAGCATCAAGTTGAAGTTGAATTCGCCGAATTGCTTGTTGAAGTTGGTCATCAAGTTGGTTGAGAGGTAGCGGTAACGGAGTGAGTTTTCACTCATCATACCATTTTGCCACTGCATCTTCACAGCTGCGTTTTCAGCAATGCGGTTGCTGTTTTCAGTAGTGTAAGAGTCAACACCCATGCGATAGCTTACCCACCACCAGTCGGTGATGTCGGCTTTCGCGCTGAAGCTGCCGGTGAAGCGCTCGGTGTTGTCCTTCATGTTGTAGTTGTCGAGCAACCAGTATGGGTTTTCAGCGTCGGCTTCCACATCTTGACGGCCTTCGAAAATACGATACTTAGAGCCATCTTCGTTAAGATAGTGCTTCATGTCGTCGCTGCGCGACCAGCCATAGAGTGATTGCATTGAGCCACTGCCACTCGAACCCCACAGACCGCTTGAGGTAAGGGTCTTGCTGGTGCGTGATTGAGAGTAAGCCGCATTAGCATTGAAGGTGAAGATTTTGTATCTCTGCTCACCATTGAAGCGGAATGTGGTCTTAGAGAAACCAGTGGTTGGCACAATACCGTCTTGGTCGAAATAAGAGCCCGACAAGAAGAAGTTGCCGTTCTTGTTACCACCGCTCACGCTCAAGTTGGTGTCCCAAATACCGCCATTCTGGAAGAAGTCGCCAATGTTGTCGTAGGCTTGTTCGCCAGCTGCGTATTCTGCGCCCCATGATTGAGTGGTGTAGTCGTCGAGGATTGCTTTGCCCTCTTTGTCAAGACCATTGTAGAAGCCTCTCTTGTAGCGGTCTTGAGTTTTTGGCAAGCGTGTAACCCATGAGGTGACGTACTTCAAGTTGAGGTTGATTTCCACATTGCCTTCTTTACCCTTCTTGGTAGTGATGAGCACCACGCCTGATGCAGCGCGAGAGCCGTAAAGTGCAGAAGCGGCAGGGCCTTTCAGCACCGACATGTTCTCGATGTCTTCAGGGTTGATGTCCATAATACGGTTAGAACTTGTGGTGGCAGACGCTGTCATACCATCATAAGCTGAATTACCAATACTTGAAGTGGAGTTGTCGTAAATCACACCGTCAACCACAAACAGAGGTTGGTTGTCGCGTTCGAGTGATGTACCACCACGGAGCACGATTTGAGCACCAGCACCTGCTGCACCAGAAGTTTGAGTAACAGTCACACCTGCAATCTTACCTGCAAGTGAGTTCAGAGGGTTGGCACTTTTGTTGCGCATCAATTCTTCGGCTTTCAAGTCGTCAACAGCATAGCCGAGCGATTTTTTGTCTTTCTTGATACCGAGAGCGGTTACAACCACCTCATCGAGGTTGGTGGTGCCATCAGCCACTTTCACATTCACTACAGAGCCTGTGACTTGCACTTCAGTAGGCTTTGAGCCAATGTAAGTGACCACTAATGTGCTGCCTTGTGCAGCCTTGATAGAGAACTTGCCTTCCACATCGGTGGCAGTACCCATCTTAGTACCTTTCACCATTACGGTGGCACCGATTAATGGCTCACCATTAAGATCGGTAACGGTACCAGTAACTTTACTGTTGCTTTGCGCAATAGCAGTGAAGCCGCTAAGGTTTTGATTTGAGGTCAAAGCCATAGGTGCGCCACATGCAATCATAAGCGAAGCCAGCAATACGAATTGTTTCTTCATACGCATTCGTTCTTAGTTAGTTTTTTGGTTAATAGTATATTGAATTAATTCTCAAAAATCACTGTTTTATGGTAAAGAGTAAAATCTTCGCCGATGCAAATATTACCAATATTTTAAATATACGCAAGTTTTTTGTGATTTTTTTTAAAAAAATTCACCATCTCCCCCTCATTCATTAATTTTTGCTATCAAGGCAAGGGGGCTAACAAGTCAACAAGTCAACGAGTCAACAAGTCAACGAGTTGAAGTCAGACAAGTCAGACGAGTCAGACAGGTCAGACAAGAGATGGGTCTGATGGGTCCGAAGGGTCTGATGGGTCCGAAAACAAAACACCCCCATCAGCCCCCCCCAAAAAAATCGTTGACCCGTTGACCTGTTGACCCGTTGACTCGTTGACTTTTTTTAGAACATTTTTCTTCCTCCTTGCAACTTTTTGCCTTACCTTTGCGTCTAATATATGGAACGGCACCACAAACGCACAGTGCACAGCCTTTAGCGGTGTCGCCCATTTTTTAACAATCCATATATTACCTATCGAACAAACGAATGAAGAAGTTAGTACTGATGGCGGTAATGACCGCTCTGATGAGCATCAACGCCATTGCACAATATAAAGTGCATTTCCAAGTTAGCGATTCCACAGGCGAGGGCGAGGCCTTTGCCACCGTAAGGCTCTACGCCGCCTCCAACACACGCAAAGTGATTTCCACAGGCGTTACCACACTCAACGGCACTTTCGACCAATCATTAGCCTCGGCTGGCACCTACAAGGTGGAAATATCCGCCGTGGGCAAGGTGAGTGCCGAAAAGGAGTTTAGCGTCGATGCCAAGCGCCCCACCGCCGACCTCGGCACCATCGTGCTTGCCGCCTCTGCCAATGTGCTCACGGGCGTGACCGTGACCGCCAGCGCGCCAGTGGTGAAAAGCGAAATCGACCGCATTACATATAATGTGCAAAACGACGACGACTCGAAAACGCGCACCGTGCTCGATATGCTCCGCAAGGTGCCGCTGGTGACCGTTGATGCGCAAGACAACATTAAAGTGAAGGGCAGCAGCAGTTTCAAGATTTACAAAAACGGACACCCCGACCCCGCCATGTCGAACAACGCCAAAGATGTGCTGAAAGCCATTCCGGCAAGCATGATTAAGCGCATCGAGGTAATCACCGACCCTGGAGCGAAATACGATGCCGAGGGCGTGACAGCCATTCTCAACATCGTCACCCTCGACGCTGGCAGTGCAAGCACCAGCGGTGCTACTGGCACGGTATCCACAGGCATCACCAGCCGTGGTGCCATAGAGGGTTCGGCTTACGTCACTTCACAAATCGGCAAAGTGGTGACGAGCGTCAACTACGGCTACACCTACCAAAGCAAGCACAACGATTCGCAAATGAGCGAAACACTGACGCGATACACCGACACCGGCAACGAACTGCATGACAAAACCTTTGGCAGAAATAGCATGAATGTGCATTACGGCAACATCGATGCCAGCTACGAGCCCGACACGCTCAACCTGCTCTCACTCTCGTTCGGCGGCTACTACTATAGTTACAGCGCCGACGGTGCAGCACAAAGCACCATGCGCGATGCAGCCGGTAACACGCTCTACAGTTACGACCGATCTGTGTTCTATCCCGGCAACGATGCATTCTCGTTCAACGGCCGCCTCGACTATCAGCACAAGACGCATTGCCCCGACGAAACGCTCACGCTCTCGTATCTGATTTCCACCAACCACAATAAGAACAACCAAATCACCACATACTCCAACATGGTGGGCACCACTTTCCCCTACACCGAGTCGAACAACGACGTGACACAAAACTTCCTGGAGCAGACCGTCCAATTCGACTGGACACGGCCTTTCGCCAAGTACCACAAACTGGAAACGGGCTTGAAATACATCAACCGCAGCAATAAGAGCCACTCCATTTTCGAGTACACCGGCTACCCTGAGGGCAATAGCGACAACCGCTTCAACCACCTCACACAAGTGGCTGCCGCCTACTTGAGCTACACCTTCCACCGCGGCAACTGGGCAGCACGCGCCGGACTTCGCTACGAGTTCAGCCACCTGAACGCCAAATTCCCCGACGGCGACCAGAAGAATTTTGGCAGCGACCTCAGCGACTGGGTGCCTTCGGCAAGTCTGCAATACCAGTTCAACACGTTCAACACGCTGAAACTCTCGTTCAGCACCAACATCAACCGTCCCGGCATCTCATACCTCAACCCTGCCGTGGTGGTAACCCCCGAAACGAAGTCGTTCGGCAACAGCGCCCTCAAAAGCGTGCACAACTACGCTTGGCAGCTCAACTATATGCACATCGGACAAGCGTTCACATTCAGCGTTACGCCCAACTTCAACATCTGCACCAACGGCATCACCACCAAGCAGTGGGCAGAGGGCAACGTGACCAACACCACCTACGTGAACGGTTTGTTTATGCGCTATGTAGGCATCTTTGGCTACTGCCAATATAATAATGTGAAACTCGGCACAAGCGTGATGGTGAACGGTGGCATCGGCTACGACTATTGCAAAAGCGACGATCTGGGCATTCGCAACTATGGCACCGTGATCAACTTCTACACCTACATCTCACAACGCCTGCCAGGCAACATTCGCCTGGGCGTGAACGTGGGCTGCTACGGCGGCAACCCTGAAGGGCTCTACGGCAAAAGCGACCGTGCATGGTTCCACGGATTCAGCCTCCAACGCTCATTCCTCAAGGAAGACCGCCTGACCATCTCTATCCGTGCCAACAGCCCATTAAAGAAATACGGCACTTGGAGCCAACGCACCATCAACGGCAACTACAGCGGCTACAGCAATTCACGCTTCTACAACCGCGATTACGGCATCGCCATCTCTTACCGCTTCGGCTCGCTCAAAGCCCAAGTGAAAAAAACCAACACCACCATCCAAAACACCGACATGGTAGGCGGCTCCTCCAAATCCCCCACCAAATAATCCCCCCACCACAAAGCACCATCAAAGCACCATCAAAAGAACCACCCCTTTGATGGTGTTTTAACATATCTCACTCTTTCACAACATCTTACACACAAAAAAATCGTCACAACAAACCAAAGGGACGGTTCTTTTGGTTTGTTTTGATCAGTGTTTACCGAATTGTTATTTACAACCACTTATTGCCATCACACAAACTCACAAATCATTGCACGAGAGAAGAACAGCGACCGAAAGAACCGTCCCTTTGGTTGCGAATAATTGCACGAGAAAAGCACAGTGACCGAAAGAACCGTCCCTTTGGTTGAAAGAGCCGTGGGTGGTGGGTAGATTTTTGGGGATTTTTTGGGAGATTCATAAAAAAGTGATAACTTTGCCGTATTGAAAACTTTTGCATAGGGTTTCTGCGCCTCGCGGTGCAGAATTAAAAGGGAATCAGGTGCGAATCCTGAACAGTACCCGCTGCTGTAAGTCCCACACTAAATCCGACGCATCGGCTTACACATTGCCACTGGTTGTATCTCTCTTACAAAGGCTACATCACATTATCCGGGAAGGCGTAAGCACGATGGGGACGAGTCAGAAGACCTGCCCACATTGCAAGCCTACAGCTGCCGAGAGGCATCAACGCCCCTATTCGGCGCAGAGCAAGGTTCACGTGGCATTTGAACCGTAGTGCAAACATTACATAATAGAATGTGATGATGTGGTGTAGCTTATTTCCACCATTTATTGCTTTTTTATCAGCACTTCCGCTAAAATGCTATCGTTGTGCCCCATCGCTCGCTGACGTGGCTGTGGCTTTTGTTTTCGCCGACCTCGGTGAAGCTGGTGCCCCATGAATGGCTATGCCCCGATGGTCTCATTAATTTTGGATTATATATTTCTTAATATTAATTTTTTTATGAGACGTTTTTTTAATTTTCAACTGATTTGTGTTCTGGCTATGATGCTGCTTGGCGGCGTTGTGGCTCCCACTGCTCAGGCTGAAGGCAAGAGGAAGGCGTGGAGTGCTGCCGATGGCGCGTTCTACCTAAAGACTTACGACGGTCTTGAGACCTACGAGGTGGACGGAACCATCACCTTCAAAGCAGTGGCAGATGGCAAGACCATCCCAACCTATCGCGACTGCGGCGTGGTGTTCGCACCAAAGAATGAAGGCGACAAGATTCAAATCACAGTGAACAGTGTGGACCTCAGCGGTCCGAACTATCTGCTGATGTACGATGGCGCGATTGAGAAAATCGGCTCTGGCGCATCATCTGATGGCAAACAATCGAGTTACCTGCCAAGCGGCTGGGTGAAGAAGTATGTGACCGGCACCGACGGCGACACCTACACCTCTACCGCCGAAGACGGTAAAATCTCGTTTGGTTTCCACAGCACCAGTTCGAGCTCCAACACGGGCTTCAACATCACCGTCACCGCTCTTCCTTCAAAGGACATGGAATTGATGGGCGTGAGCCTCGCAAGCAATGAGGCTGCCGTGTACCGCGGTGCGAAGAACCAGATGCTCATGACGCTCGACGTGCTTACCGAAGGCGGTAAGAACGCGTTCAACGTTGATGAACTGAAAATTGCCACCAGCGCGCTCAGCGGCACCAACCAGGTGAGCAACGTGCGCCTTTACAATGGCACAAAAATCACCGCCGATGGCGCTTTGGCTACTGCCCCAGCACTTGGCGATGAACTCGTGGCCACTAATGTGGCATTGAAGAGCGGCCACAACATCTTCTCGGTTGTAGCCGACATTCTCCCCGATGCAAAGGGCTCCATTCCCGGCATCAGCGTGACCAGCATCAAGGTGAACGGCGCTGCGCAAACGCTCGAAAACAGCACCTCGGCACCTGTGGCTGTGAGCAACGACCTTCTGATGACCTCCGAGCCTACCACTTTCACCATTAGCGACGACGCCAACTTCTACGACGATGGTGGTAAAGACGGTAAAATCTCTGAAAAGTTCAACGGCACCATCACTTTCGTGCCTGCCACAGCAGGACAGAAGATTAAAGTGGATTTCTCGAAACTCGCTATCTTCAACACCTCATCTGTGGGCTATAACGATGTATTCAAGTTCTACAACGGCCGCACAGCCGACGACACCAACCTCATCACCACCCTTTTGAAGGAGGCTAAAGTGGTGAAATCTTCAGCCGACGACGGCTCGATGACCATCACCCTGAGCAGCACCACTGGCGTGCCAGCCGACGGTTGGGAAGCTGTGGTATCGCAATTCCTGCCAGGCAACATGGTATTCAAGAGCGTGAGCGCAACTGCAGCAAGCACCGAAACTGTGGCTGCGGGCGACAAGAATGTGCAAATGCTTATCGTTGACGTGCTGACCGACAACCAGAGCAATCCGCTATCGGTAACCAACTTCAACCTCACTTCAAGCGATGTGAAAAACATCGAGAAGGTGAGCGTTTACAGCCTTGGCGACAACACCGAATTTAAGACCTCTGCCCCATTTGGCGAAGCCACAGTGGAAAGCGGCAACATTGCCGTGAACGGCAGCCTCAACTTGATTGAAGGCCACAACTACTTTGCTGTGGTGGCACAAGTGAAGCCCGACGCAAAGAATGGCGAAACCATCGCTTTGAGCCTTGCTGGTGCTACAGTGGCTGGCGAGAGCAAAACCGTGGCTGAGAATGTGGCTCAACGCACCATCGCCAACGTGTGCCGCGCCACTAAGGGCAGCCACAGCCACATCATCTACGATACTTGGAAGTTCAGCGACACCAAATCGACCATCTACCCTTCAAAATACGAAGCCGAGAATGCCGACTACATCGTGACTTTCACCCCTGCCGAAGAAGGCACAGTGGCTCAACTCGATTTCAGCAAATTCGACATTTACTACAGTTCAGGCAGTTACGGTGTGAAAGCCGTGTTTGAGGTTTACAGCGGCACCAGCACTGCTGCCGAAAACCTGCTCTGGAAACTCGACGACGCCAAGAACTCCGACAAGGGTCCTGGCAAGACTCTCCGCTCTACAGCAGCCGATGGCTCAATCACCATCAAGTTCAACCCCAACACAATGACCAGCGGCTACACCGGCACCGGTTGGGAGGCCACCGTGGCTCCTTTCAAGAATCACGACATGACCATCGACAAGGTGACAGTGAACCAAACAAGCACCGACATCGTGCCTGTGGGCTCTGCCGACGCTGGTATCATCGACTTTGAAGTGACCACCTCTGGCACTCTCACCAAATCGACCATGAGCGAAATCAACCTCGACCTCAAGGGCTGCGAACAAGCAGTGAGCAAGGTGAGCGTGTATTACAACACCGAAAACGACGCTGCCACCGCTGTGGCATTTGGCACTGTTGAAAATCCTGCCGCCACCGCTACCGTGAGCGGCGAACGCGAACTGGTGGAAGGTGCTAACTACTTCTGGGTAAGATACGACGTGAAAAACGATGCCACATCGGGCACCCTGCTCGACGCGAAACTCGTGAGTCTCAAAACTACCGACGGCAACACCTTGGCAGTGACCGACGGCGACCCTGAAGGCGCACGCGAGGCACAAAACATCGTGAACATGGCTCCCGACACCACCGTTATCACCGTTATGAACCCAACCATGTTCTACGACGATGGTGGCAAGGACAACCCTGTGACCGTGAAGTTCAAGGGCGTGACCATCTTCAAACCCGGCAAGGAAAATTGCGCTATCAAGATTGAACCTATCAAGTTCTCAACTGGTAGCGGTAAATTCTACATCTACAATGGCGAGGGCGTTGACGCTGACAATCTCGTAGGCTCATACAACTATGTGAGCGCACCTCCAACCTACATCTCTAAGGCCGCCGACGGTGCTTTGACCATCAAATTCGACGGTCCTACATCCACCTACACCGAGTACGATGGCTTTGAAATGCAAGTTTCGCTCCACGAACTCACTCCTTTCGTGGTCGATGGCATCGAGGCTTCTGCTCCACGCACCGACGATGTGACACGCGGCGCAAGCAACGCTCCAATGCAGAAGATTGCTGTGAACGTGGGTGGCGACCGTGGCACACTCAAACTCAACAACATCACATTCAAGGCTAATGGCACTACCAACGTGGCCGACATCACCACCGCACGCCTCTACTACACTGGCACTGCCAACGCATTCAGCACCGACAACTGCATTGCTACGCTCAACAGTGTTTCGGCTACCGAAGCCAACGTATTCACCGCCGCAAGCGATGTGGAAATCACCGATTTCGGCACATACTACTTCTGGATTGCCTACGACATCGCCGCTGAAGCACAAGCAGGCAACAAGGTGGCAGCACAAGCCACAAGCGTGAATGTGGACGCCAACAGCGTGGCAACCACTGGCGACGCCACTACCCGCACCATCAAGGCTGGTATGAAGGGCGTTTACACCATCGGTGTTTCTGAGGGTGCCAACTATCCTACCATCGCCGCCGCTACTGAGGCACTGAAGGCCAACGGTGTGGAAGGTGCTGTGACCATGCAAATCGAAAACGGCACCTACAACGAGAATGTGCGCATCACCCAAATTGATGGCACAAGCGAAACCAACACCATCACATTTGAAGGCAAGAGCGGCAACCGCGCCGATGTCACTATCGCAGGTGGCGGTTACAGCGAACCTGCTTATGGCAGCCACAAGGAAGGTTTGTTCTATATCGACAGCACTTCTTATGTGACCGTTAAAAACCTCTCTATCGTGCCTTGCACTCAAACTTACCCAAGTGCTATCCACATCTACAACCAAAGCCGCCACGTGACCATCGACAATGTGTATGTGAAGGCCGACCTTGTGACCACTGGATACAGCGGCATGTACTTGGTGCAAACCGAGTCAAAGAACGAAGAGGGCAAGAACAACGACTACCTCACCGTATCGAACTGTGAGTTCTACGGTGGCTACATAGCTCTCCGCATTGGCGGCACCTCTTATGTGAAACTCACTCACGAAAAGGGTGCTAAGGTGATTAATAACATTATCAACGAGCCTGGCAGCAAGGGTATCTACTTCGACAACGAAAACGACGGCACCATCGAGGGCAACACTATCTTCCAAAGCACATCAGCCCGCACCAATTACTGGGGCATGGACTTGATGCGCGTGCGTGGTAATATGGTGATTCGCAACAATAAGATTACCAACACCCACAGTTATTACAGTGGCGGTATCTATCTCCGCACCACTTGCTACGGTAATGAAGATCAGCCAATCCTCGTTTACAACAACAGTATCAATATCACCAACTCTCCTTCAGCAAGTTCATCTGGTATTCAAATCACTGCCGACAACAAGAACATTCACGTTTACTACAACACAGTGCGTATCGGCGGCACAAACGGCTACTGCTACTACACTGCACGCGTGAGCAGCGATGAGGCATACACCAACATCGTGCTGAAGAACAACTTGCTCCAAAACACCACCGCCGGTCCTACAATGTTTATCTACAACGAGAACTATGCGAAGCGTGTGAAATTCAGCCACAACGCTATGCTTGGTGGCGAAGGCAAGATAATGAAAGATGCCGACATCGAGGCATTTAACACCCTCATTGGCGATCAAACCAACTTCGTGGAAGCCGCCAACTTCGTGAGCGAAACCGACCTCCAACTCTTGAGTGCAGGCAACCTTTGCGCTGGCGCTCCAATCGAAGGCATCACCACCGACATCAAGGGCGCACCCCGCAATGCCGTGACTCCAACTATCGGTGCCTACGAATACAAGGACATCGAGGTGGTGACTCCTGAAATCGCCGAGGGTTACCCTGTGATGGCAAACATCGGCGAGACCTCTGCCGACGTGAAGACCAAGTGGAACGTGAGCGGCAAACTCTACGCTAAGGTTGAAAAGGTGGTGGCACAAAGCGAAACTGCACCTGCACGCAAGGCTGCACGCCTCGCCAAGAAGGTGATTAGCGCCGACGACTTGCTCACCGCCACTCCTAAAAATGTGAGCGCAGATGAGGAGGTGAGCACCTCATTCACCGACCTCGAACCAGGCTGCAAATATCAGGCTTACTTCTTGCTCGAAAGCGCTATCGACGGTGCCAAGAGCGAGGTAGTGACATCTGAAGAGTTTACCACTCTCCGCCACTTCGACCCTCTCACCCTCGCATTCGACAACGACAACGTGCGCATCAACAGTGGTGCAACAGCCACCATCACAGCCTCAGTGGCAGGTGGTGAAGCTCCTTACACCTACGAATGGCGCGACCAGATGAACCAGGTGGTTTCTACCGAAGCCACTCTCAATGTGGCTCCTGCCTACACCTATGGCTACCGCCTCACCGTGAAGAGCGGCGACGGCCAGACTGCAACTGGCAAGACCAAGGTGCTTGTGACTGGCGAAACCGTGGCTGCCACATTCGACGACAACTACCTCGCTGAAAACACCCACTTCTCTGGCGACACCGACAACGATATGTTCTACAGCGGTTCGTTCTCGTTCGCAGTTGCCAACATGGACAGTTGGTGGTATGGCTTCGGTGTAAGCAACAGCACTTCTACCGAATTTAAGTCGCTCGACGACCAATTCAATTCATCTGTGGGCAGTGGCGTAGATGGCTCAAGCAACTACTGCGTGGCTTACCCAAGCGGCACCGATGTGACCGTGACAAGCAACGAGGATGGCGACATCATCAGCGGTGCATTTATCACCAACAATGCCTACGCTTACAGCAGCATGACTAAAGGCGACTATCTCGCCAAGAAGTTTGCCAAGGGCGACTGGTTCAAACTTACCGTATCGGGCAAGACTGCTACCGGCACCAACACCCTCGACTTCTACCTCAGCGACTTCAGAAGCGAAAACGAGGCTGACCACTACATCCTCAACACTTGGCAATGGCTCGACTTGCGTTCACTCGGCAAGGTACAAAGCCTGTCGTTCACTTTCACAAGTAGCGACACTGGCAAGTATGGCATGAACACTCCAGCCTACTTCTGTATGGACAACCTGGGTGGCGTTCGTCCCGAAACCGAAGCTGAGCGCAACGTGCGCGTAGGTGATTCCAACATCGCCCTCGCCGACCTGTTCAACCTCGAAAGCAATGGCGCAACTGTGAAGTATGCACTTGAGGAAGTATCAACCGATGGCAACATCACTGCCGCTATCGATGGCGACGCAATCAGCGTCAACGCAGCAGCAGGGGCCAAGAAGGTGGTTGTGGTAAGCGCTACACAAAAGGGCAAGACCCAATATGTGCGCCTCACCATCAACGTTGATGCAAGCACTTATATTGGCGATGTAATCAACCCTAACGCAAAGGTGAGCGTGAACGGCAACACCATCAAGGTGAGCGGAGCCAAGAGCGTGAACGTGTTCAGCACCACTGGCGCATTGATTAGCGCAGGTGCCGACACTATCGACGTGGTGGCTGGTGTTTACCTCGTGGTAGCCGACGGCATCACCTACAAAGTGCTCGTTAAATAATACAGTCCAACAAGGCAACATAGCCAAAATTCTCTTTTAAATTCTTTTTCAGAGAGCGCCGACGAATATTATCTTCGCCGACGCTCTCCTTTTATTTTACAATCGCTTGATAAATTAATGGGTAATACGTATTTTTGCACAAACAAAAAAAAGCTATTTTCAATATGAAGAAATTATTAGGATTGGCATTGCTGATGGTGATGGGCAGTATCATCGCCACCTCATGCAGCGACGACGCCGACCGCCGACGCGCCTATGTAGAAAACAACACACAAGACACCCTTGTGCTATATCTGCAAAGTGGACAGAAATACTCCGAACTGCACCCCGATTTCACCACAGTTTTCCCACCATCAGAAATAGTGGAAATGCCATTTTTCGTGCCAATCAACGGCCTCCCATCCTACCAGCTCGACGAAGACCGCGAAAAGGTGGTGTTCAAAACCAAAGACGGCTCCAAAGTGGTAAACAAAGACTACCACCACGGCAACAGCTTCGTTTACGGCAAGCGCCACGACCTCGAAGGCTACTTCTTCATCATCGAAGAATCTGACCTACAATAAGATTAGAAATTAGAGGTTAGAAATTAGATTTTTTTGAAGTCAAGAGATTCTGAGTGCTCTGAGTGCTCCATTCACTTAATTGAGAGTGCCAAAAAATAAGCAGAAGCGGGCTGTGGGGCCCGCTTCTGCTATATGGGGGAGGGGAAATTTGGGTTATTCGCTTGAAAGTCCCATATCACGCACTATCTGCTTGACGACCTCAACTTTCACGGTGGAAGCATCTTCTTTATCATAAATAAGAAGGAACACTACTTGCCCATTCTTCACATCGGTGAGAATGTTGAAAGTGATAACCCTTGCACCACCCGACTTTCCTTTTCCTTTTGACTTAATAGCCATACGGATTTTACGAATATCCTTAGTAATCTCATCGCCCTGCAATGGATTTTCCTTTATGCTTTCCAAGAAGTCTTTGTAGTCTTGCTTGAAACTTGGATATTTTTTGGAAAGACGCTTCGCCTCTTTTGCGAAGTCTTCAGTAACGGAAACTGTAATATTACAATTCATCAAGCAAACTTTCTGCTGATTGGAGAACACGCTTCCCTGCAATTGCCTCTTTCACTTCTGCCAAGGCATTTCGAAGCTCCTTTACCAAATCACGAGGGGTTTCTATCGTTTCGCTATCCATTTCGGGAAATATACGGAATTTACCTGCACGCGATTTCAGTACAACGTGCTCACCCGATTTGACCATATTCAGGTATTTAGTCTGATTGGTGCGAAAATCTCTTGTGCTAATCACTATCATAATTCATTCATTTTATGGTTTCGCCACAAAGATACATATTTTTTTTGAATTGGTTACCAAATATGCGAATTTGGTTACCAAACTTTGCTAAAAAATAAGCAGAAGCGGGCTGTGGGGCTCGCTTCTGCTGTATGTGTGGGGATTGGATTATTTGCTTTTATTTCACTTCCCAGGTGTCGCCGGAGAGAATCATGTCGTGGAGGCAAGTGAAGCCCTTCTTTGCTTTCACTTCTGCCACTTGCTCTGCTACGGCAGTGTCGTAGTTAGGAGCGTCCACTTCACGAATCACACCGATTGCCAATGGCAGGTCGTGGCCGTCCATCATGGCGAGTTGCTGGTGGAGGAAGTTGCTCTCGCAGTGTGCGTCGTGCACGAGCACATCGTCGATGGTGTAGCCGTCTTCACCGATGGTCACAGCCTTCAAACCAAAGCCGTCTTGCACAAGACCCTTGTTCTTTTCAGCACCGAAAATCATCTTTTCGCCATGCACGAGGTGGATAGTGCGGTCGGCACGAGTGGCACGGTCGGTGATGTAGTTGTGGATACCATTGTTGAAAATCATACAGTTCTGGAGCAATTCCACGATAGAAAGACCCTTGTGCTTAGCAGCAGCAAGCATCACTTCCTGCGAAATCTTCAATTCCACGTCGATACTGCGGGCGAAGAATGTGCCACGAGCACCGAAAGCGAGTTCGGCAGGAATGAATGGATCTTCAGTGGTGCCGTAAGGTGATGATTTCGACACGAAGCCACGGTCGCTGGTAGGAGAATATTGACCCTTAGTCAGACCGTAAATCTTATTGTTGAGCAACAGGAGGTTGAGGTCCACATTGCGGCGCACCTCGTGAATGAAGTGGTTACCACCGATAGCCAAGCCATCGCCGTCGCCACACACTTGCCACACTGTCATATCAGGGTTGGCAACCTTGAAACCAGTGGCCACTGCACCGCCACGACCGTGAATGGTGTGGAAGCCGTAGGTGTTCATGTAGTAAGGCAGACGACTTGAGCAGCCGATACCTGAAATCACTGCTGTTTTATAAGGTGGCACACCGAGTTCAGCCATAGCCTTGTGAAGCACATTGAGCACAGCGTGGTCGCCACAACCAGGACACCAGCGAACTGGTTGCTGATTCTTATAGTCCTTTGCTTGATATTGTTGCATGTTATTGTTCTCTTCCATGATTATTTGCCCTCCATAATTTTGTTCACGCCTTCAACGATTTCGTGTACGAGGAATGGTTGACCTTCCACCTTGTTGATACGCTTGATGTTAAGACTTGGGTTAAGACCTTGCAGATAGTTGGCGAACTGACCGTTGTTGAGTTCGGCAACGATTACTGTCTTGTATTTGCCCAGCACTTCTGCGGTGTTCTTGGGCAGAGGGTTGATGTAGCGGAATTGTGCGAAGTCCACCTTCTTGCCTGCTGCGTTGAGTTCTTCGAAGGCGGTGTAGATGTGACCGTAAGTGCCACCCCAGCCCACGATAATGGTGTCGGCATCGTCACATTCGCTCTTCACTTCGAGCATAGGAATGTGGTTGGCCACATTAGCCACCTTTTGAGCGCGGGCAGCCACCATGCGAGCGTGGTTTTCTGGATTGTTGCTCAGCACGCCGGTTTCGTAGTCTTTTTCAAGACCACCCACACGGTGCTCGAAGCCTTCAGTGCCAGGGATAGCCCAGTAGCGAACGAGTTCTTCGTTGCGCATATATGGCTTCCACTCGCCCTTCATGTCTTCGGTCACGAAGTTAGGCTTGATTTCTGGATATTCGTCGTTTTCTGGCACACGCCATGCGCTTGAGCCGTTGGCGATAAACGCGTCGGTGAGCAGAATCACTGGAGTCATGTGTTCAAGAGCGATACGGCCAGCCTCGAATGCCATCTTGAAGCAGTCAGTTGGTGAGAGTGCGCTCAACACCACGAGTGGACATTCACCGCTGCGGCCGTAAAGTGCCTGATTGAGGTCGGTTTGCTCAGTCTTGGTTGGCAGACCGGTAGATGGGCCACCGCGTTGCACGTCGATAACCACCAATGGCAATTCTGCCATCACTGCCAAGCCGATAGCCTCGCTCTTCAGAGCCAAACCAGGGCCAGAGGTGCTGGTAACTGCGAGGTTGCCTGCAAAACTTGCACCGATAGCAGAGCATACGCCAGCAATCTCATCTTCCATCTGAATAGCCTTCACACCGAGGTCGCGGCGCTTTGCCAATTCGTGGAGAATGTCGGTAGCAGGAGTGATAGGATAACTGCCGAGGAACAGTGGACGTCCGCTCTTTTCGCTTGCCATAATCAAGCCCCAAGCAGTGGCCTTGTTACCGTTCACGTCGGTATATATGCCTGGACGCAAATCCTCAGTTTCGATACGATAAGTAGAAACGGAAGCGTGGATGTTGTGACCATAATCGAAGCCACCACGCACCACCTTCGCATTAGCCTCGTAAACGGCAGGCTTCTTAGCGAATTTGTGTTCGAGGAAGTGGAGAGCACCGTCGATAGGAGTGTTGAACAACCAACAAACCAAACCGAGCGCAAACATATTGCGACACTTCATTTGGCTCTTGAAGTCCATGCCACTGTCGGCAAGGGCAGCCTTCACCATCGAGGTCATAGGCACTTCCACCACTTGGGCCTTCAAACCGATTTCCTTAAAAGGATCATCAGTCTTAAAGAGGGCTTTCTCGAGGTCGCTCTTCTTGAAAGAGTCGATATCAACGATAGCCACACCATTGGGTTTGAGGAACTTTGCGTTTTGCTTAAGAGCTGCTGGATTCATTGAAATCAGCACATCACATTCATCACCAGGAGTGTGAACACCGAGTCCCACATGAACTTGGAAACCAGAAACGCCATTGAGCGAACCTTGAGGAGCGCGCACTTCTGCTGGATAGTCGGGGAAAGTGGAGATTTGGTCGCCACGCTCTGCCGAAATATTGCTGAAGATGTTACCAGCCAGCTGCATACCGTCGCCAGAGTCTCCCGAAAAGCGTACTACGATGCTTTGACGGAAAAGAATGTTGGTTTTGTCTAACATTGCTGTTGATTTGTTGTTGTAATTTTACCCAATTCGGTGGTGAAAGAAAAAAGACACTATGGAGAGTGAGGCCATGTTGGTCTTTCCTGCGCCAGAGAATATGGGCGTAATGTATTAATATAATTAATGTTAATAGTCGGCACGTTGGAGTCAGCACACCTTTTTATAAAGATGTCATCGTCTAACCCGATGCAAAGTTACATCTTTCAATCGCAATAAAAAAATTTAGTGGTATTAGTTTGCTTAAATGGTGTTTATAAATCATAATTTGTGTTAATTAATCATCTTATCATATTCATTCCCAATCGCTTACGCCTATTCTCCAGATATTTTAGATTACAAGATGATACGCCCGCACTTTTTTTCACATGAATGCAACTTTTGGCACAGTTATTGCGTCTAATACATAAGAAGTGCGCTGGAAATACCACCGTCACGAACAAGAAAACAAAAACATTCATAATTATGACTTACTCAGGAAAAAGACTCTACAGATCAAACACAGAGAAAACGATAGCAGGCGTGCTGGGCGGCATTGCCGAATACTTCGACATCGACCCCACTTTGGTGCGCTTGGGCTATGTGCTGCTCTCGCTGTTTTCTGCGGCTTTCCCAGGTGTGCTGGGCTACATCATCATGTGGATTGTGATGCCACAAAATCCAGATAACGGAGCCTACCCCAACCAGCCACCCCGCTTTCAGTAAACCGTGCCTCTCCTTCGGCTACGCAAAAACCATAGAATAAGGGCAAAATATGCGCTCTGAGAGGGCAAAAAGCGTCCAAAAGAGGGCGATGTGCATTTTTTTTGCAAAAAAGAAGCGAAAAATTTGCAAGATTGATTGATTTTGCCGTATCTTTGCATCGCTTAAAGCAACTGGTGCGTTAGTTCAGTTGGTTAGAATGCCTGCCTGTCACGCAGGAGGTCGCTGGTTCGAGTCCTGTACGCACCGCAAAACCCGGAAGCAATCCTGCTCCCGGGTTTTTTGTTTCTACCCCACAGATTTACCTGATCAGTGGAAATGGCTCAGTGGAAAATTAGTGGGGATAAATTATGCATTGTTGCCGAATCGTGAATGGAACCAAAAACAAAAACATAAAAAACAGCCTTGGAGCAACGTGGAATGCTTCGCATTTGGCGGTGCGACTGTGCGCTTTGCGTCATTGGAAACGAGTTTCCATGCCGCCAACCACACAATCCCTCCGCCACCCTCTCACGAGGGCTATCCACGTTGCACCAAGGATAAAAACCGCTCGCCGTTTCACGGCGTAAAACCCCTGATGATAACATAATTTCTTGGAAGGAGGTTGTATCAAATCTCCCAAAAACGATTTTGCATGGTAGGGACGCGATACTTCGCGTCCGCGACAAATAACTGATATTCAACACGGTATCACAATTATAGGCGGACGTGAAGTATCACGTCCCTACCGGATTGTGTTTTTCGCCGAAGGCGAGAGGTTTTTATCCTTTTGGCGATGCCACCGACCTCGTAAGAGGGCGGCGTTAGGGTTGTGGTGTGGCTGATTCAAGCCTTGCTTGAAATCAGACATGCCACAGCACTAACGACAGGTGCGAAGCACTGGCATCGGCAAAAGGCTGTTTTTTATGTTTTTGTTTCTGTGCCCCCAGCATTTATCCACTGAACCGTATTAAACCAGCTGTTGGGCGGCCAACCCACCTTCCGACGTCTCCTTGTAGAGCGAGGGCAGGTCGTGGCCTGTTTGTTTCATCACTTGCACCACGCGGTCAAAGCTGACGCGGTGCTTTCCGTCGCTAAACGTAGCATAGAGATTCGAGTCGAGAGCACGTGTGGCAGCGAAGGCGTTGCGTTCGATGCAAGGAATCTGAACCAGTCCGCAGATGGGATCGCAGGTCATGCCAAGGTGGTGCTCAAGCCCCATTTCAGCGGCATACTCAATCTGTGCCGGACTGCCTCCGAAAATTTGGCAAGCGGCGGCTGAGGCCATAGCGCAAGCAACGCCCACCTCTCCCTGGCAACCCACATCGGCACCTGAGATGCTGGCGTTCTGTTTCACGATATTGCCCACAAGACCTCCAGTTGCGAGGGCATGCAAAATCTTGATGTCGGAAAATTCGTGACCCTTAGCAAGGTGGTAGAGCACAGCTGGCATGATGCCGCACGAGCCACAGGTGGGAGCGGTGACGATGGTGCCACCCGATGCGTTTTCCTCGCTTACAGCTAAGGCGTAGGAATAAACCAAGCCACGTGTCTGAAGGTTCCTGCGGTAGCCTTGGGCCTTGACATAATAGGTGAAAGCCTTGCGTTGAAGGTTGAGCGGACCAGGCAGACGGCCCTCTTGCTCAATGCCGCGCTCCACACTGCGCTTCATAGCTTCCCATATCTCCTGCAGGTAGTCCCAAATGCCAGAGTCTTCGTGCTCGTTGACATATTCCCAATAAGCACGACCGTTGTCGTAACACCATTTCTTAATGTCGCTCAGATGACTCAACGGATAGATGTCGGGCGATGGGGGTAACACACCGGTGGGGTGGTCGCCCTCTGAAAGAGCGCCTCCGCCAACGCTGTAAACCGTCCAAGATGCGTTAGGACGACCGTTGGCGTGAATGGCGTTGAAAGTCATTCCGTTGGGGTGGAATGGCAAAAACTTGGTGGGCTCCCACACGATGGTGGTGGGTGCAAGGGGGCTCAGCACTTCCTCAATGGCCACGTCGGTCATGTGACCTTTGCCTGTTGCGGCCAAACTGCCATAGAGTGTTACGCTGAAAGATATGGCACCCTCGTTTTGGGCGGCGAAGATTTGGGCGGCCTTCTGAGGGCCCATAGTATGGCTCGAAGAAGGACCTTTGCCTATTTTATAAAGTTCGCGTAGTGATTTCATAGTTGCAAAGATACTGCAAATAAGACGGAGAACGAAATGATTCATGAACCATTTCGTTCTGTAACGTGCATTTTATTGCCTCTTTATGCAAGGCATGTGGGCGGTTTGCCCCACTGATTTTAGATTAACCCACTGTGGCAGTTCGCTTTTCACGGCGGTGCTGGCGCTTGAAGTTGCGGAGCACTCTCATACCCACGATGGGCCAAGCCGGTATGTGCTTGATTTGGTGGCGCACCATGGGTATATCCCAGAGCAGCATGAGGGCGGCGAAAAACATACCGGCAAGCAAAGTCCACCCAAAAAGTATCTTTATGCTTTGCGCCATAAAACCTTCTAACAAATTTTCCATCACCTGTGGGAAGTCGATTTGCGTGGCGCTCATCCTCACGCTGTCGATATAACCCGAACAGCGCGCAAAACCGTCGCCCACATAGTATTTCATGCCTCGGCTATGGAGTGCGGCACCCATCAGTCCGCCCACAAACATGTGCAGCACGTTGAACACCGAAAGTGCCTGGAAGAAGTGCTCGAACGACATGATTTCGTGCAGACACCACATAAACGCGATGCACAGCACGGCATAGCTGAATCCACGCCACACAAGCGGCACGCGCAACTGCGTGATGCTGATGCCCGAATCCACAAGGAAGTAAAATCCTCCTGCATAGAGGCAAAACGCAAACAGCGCAAACGCTATCAGTTTATACACATTCCAGCGCATCACCTTTAGCCAGCCCAGCGAAAACAGGCACCCTGCCAGTATGCCTGGCAGCGACCATTGGTTGAGCCTTTCGTAAGTGAGGTCGGTATAGTGCATTACTTCCTCATAATATACCATTTCAAGCACATGCTCACACGAAAACAGAGCCTCCACCACGCCAATGAGCAAAATCACAGGCACCACATTGTGGTATTTCCACATGGCTGGCTCAATATATGGCTTGGGGTGCTGACGCATACGAATGAGACACAGGGCAAAGGTAATCAGCACGGAGCCTGTCACCAGTCGGAACTGGCGAGAATGCCACCAGTCGAGCCAGTCGCCATAGTTGAGCAACCAAGCCACCTGTAGCCAGAATGTAATCCAAAGCAACGCGCCAAACCAGTCGAGTCCTTTCAGCGGCACAATCTGCGGCATGGCACGGAAGGGCTTTGTAAGCAGGGCTTGAACGAGCAGCACAATCAGCATCAGCAATATCACAAACCAGTGCATATAGGTCCAGTGCATGTGATAGGCAAACCATGCGGCAAGATAGCCCGCTCCCTCTATAGAGGTGAGCAACACAATGTGGAGAATAGGGAAAAACACACCGAAATCACGTTTGGGTGTCATCCACAACTGGATGTTCGACATGCACTCGAATGTGCCTTGAATCTTCGCCATGCCGCACGCCACGCACAGCGCCCACAACGCCGGCAGAGGCATTTTGATGGTGGCAAGCAGGTTGCAGACCACAATCACCGCCGCCGGCACCATCAGCAGGCTCTTGTTGGTGAAGCGAAACTTCATGCGAAACAGCACAGGGAAATACAGTGCCATGCCAATAAGCGTGGCATAGAGGCACATCTGCACATCTTCACGCATCATGCTCCACTCCCCCACCACATCGTTCATGGCACCGAGATACATGCCGTTGGCAAACTGAAAACAGAATGCAAGCAGCAGATATATCCACGGCCGTATGAACTTCGGCACAAACTGCCGATACATGGGCATGGAGAAAGTGGTGGGCGGTCCGCCAGCCTTGGGCTTTCCGCCCGTTTTGGGTTTATTGTTATCTATTTCGCTCATCTCGTCACTGCTTCTTAATCACACACACCACATTCATGCCGGCACGGAGTTTGCTCTGCGCTTTCTTGTCGGCGTCGAGGTGGATTCTGACGGGTATGCGTTGCTCCACTTTCACGAAATTGCCTGTGGCATTGTCTTGTGGAATCATTGAGTAGGCAGAGCCTGTGGCATCACTGATGCGCTCCACCGTGCCCTTGAATGCCACACCGGGAACGGCATCGACCGTGATATTCACCTTCGAACCCACGTGAATGTTGGGCAACTGCGTTTCACGGTAGTTTGCCACCACCCACAATTCAGAATTATCCACGATGCTTGCCATGGTTTGCCCCGGCTGCACGAGTTGGCCCACATGTATGTCCTTTTTGCCCACCACGCCATCGGCTGTGGCAATAATCACGGTGTAGGAGAGATTGAGTTTCGCCAACTGGATTTGGGCGCGCGCCACCTTGACGGCAGCCTGGTTCTGCGTGAGGCGGTGCCCCTGCTCGGTTTCGGTTTTGGTGAGTGTGCCACGGCTGCGCACGGCTTGCTCATAGCGTGCTTGCGCCTCAAGATAGGCGGTGTGCACTTTGTCGTACTGCTGCTGGGTCACCGCGTCGCTTTTCAGCAGTTGGACGTAGCGCTGGTCGTCGATTCGGGCGTTCTCCAATCTGACGCTCGCTTCATCCACGCCAGCATCGGACACGCTCATATTCTGACGCGTAACGCCAATGGTGGAACTGGTGACATCGCCGCCAGCCAACTCACGCTGCAAATTAGCCTCGGCTTGCGCCAGTTGCAAGCGATATTCGCTGTCCTCAATCACCACCAGCGTGTCGCCCTTGTGCACTGGTTGGTATTCATTGAAACGGATTTCCTTGATGAATCCGCCCACACGGGCATTCACTGGGGTGATATGCTGCTGCACGGTGGCGTTGTCGGTGTATTCACCTTCTTCAAATTGCAAGAAATGGTCCACCACCAGCCATGCGCCAGCGGCAAGAACGGCAAGCACACAAATGTTGTATATCAATCGAATAAGTATCTTCTTTTTCATCTTGTTTTGATTGTATTTTTTTAAATGCGAGTTAAATTTTTCCAGTCACGTATTTCACATTATAATATGTGTAGGCGATATTGATTTGCGCGTTCACCTCTTGCAGTTCGGCATTGAGTTTCACGTTCGACGCGTCGATCATATCGGTGATGAGTGCCAACTGGTTGGCGTAGCGGTTTTGCACCACCTGAAAGTTTTGGTTTGCTAACTCCACGCTTTTCTGCTGAGTGCGCAGTTCCACATACGCCTGCTGGTGCATGGTGTAGGCTTGGTGCACCTGATTGTTCACATTCTCGTTGGTCACGGCATGTGCCTCTTGACTCTGGCGCAACTGTGCCTCAGCCCTGCGAACGGATTTTGGAGTCTTGAACAGCGAACTGAGGGAGTATTTCACGCCCACGCCCACATACCACACATTGAAATTCTTGTTAATGGGCGGAATGTCGTAGGTGAACGGTCCCGTAAAATTGTCGGCAGCCACTACTGCCACTTTCGGCAGGAGTTCGCTCTTGGTGAGTTTCAACTGTTGCTCTGCCACATTGGTCGCCAGTTCCGACTGGCGGATTTGCGGCGCATTCACCAGCGCATCGGATTGCAAATCCTTTTCCGACATCAGTTCATAGCCTGTGGCAGTGAGGTCGATATCGGGAACGATGATGGCATCTTCAATCCCCAGCGCGTTACACAACTGGTGGCTCAAAATACTCTTTTGGTCCTCCAACTGGCGTTTGCCCAATTTCAGCGATTCCATTTGCAGTTCGTAGCGGGTTACGTCGTTTTTCAGCGCCATACCCTGTGTCTGCTTAGCCTTGATGTCGGCAATGAGGCGTTCGGTCAGGGCGATGTTGCTGTCATACACCTTGATGCCGTTGTCGAGTTTCGACAGTTCCAAAAACTGCCCGATGGCGATGAAACGAAGTTGGTTGCGCGTGAGCGTAACGGCATTTTCAGCCACCGACTTCTGGAGTTCTGCAAGTTTGATGCCTGTGGTGATTGCCCCACCGGCATACACCACCTGTTGCGCCTCAAGGGCGAAGGAATTGCCAAAGTGAGGTTGGCTTGCGCCCTTGGCGTGACTGAAGTTGCGGTCGGTGATCAGAACATTGCCGGTATAACTCAGCGAAAGTGAGGCACCAATGTCGGGCAAGCGTTTGTTTTTGGCTTCTTCTATGCCTTGCGTCGCCACGCTCACGCCCGTCTTAGTGGCATTGAGTGTGCTATTGCCACTCTCTATCATACTGAAAAGTTCGTTGGCAGTAAGTCTGCGCTGTGTCTGCGCCATGCCGTAACTCGGCATCAGCATACACACACAAGCACAGCATAGTAATCTCTTGTGCATTGTCAATAAAAAATGTTTGATTCAGTGATATGTAAAATTTTCGGTGCAAAATTACCGACTTTTCACAGCCCAACGATTTCAAATAAATCCACAATAATTGAATATTTGGGAACACTTGTGCTGATATATTACATAAATTTCCGATATTTGCGGTAGAAATCAGAATTATCCACATACACCGCAAGCATAGTATAGATGAAAGGTAAAGACATAGAGATGCGCTCTAACAGAAAAGTGAGCCTCACATCGGAGCACTCGGAATCATGGTTTAGCGAGGCTACGGCTATCGACTACGGTATGATTGTGCTCTGCCGTGAGGGCGAGGCCACCATAGGCGTGAATTTCTTGGAATGGCGTTTGAAGAAGGGCTCGGTGATCACCCTTTTCCCCAACGATGTGGTGGCGGTGACCAACCGTACCGACGATTTCGGGGTGGAGATTCTGAAATACGGAGCGTCGCTGCTGCGCGAGGCAAGTCTGCAACTGGAGCAAACCGTGTATTCGCAACTGAAAACCGACCGATGCCGCACCGAGTCGCCCATTCTCACCAATATCATCAACAATATGTTTGCGCTGCTCCGACTCTATTTCGAGCAAGAGGGCTGCATCTGCCTGGAGCAACTGGTGACGCTACAACTCAAAGCCTTTTTCCTCGGCTTCTACGACTACCTTTACCGCAACCCCGAAGAAAAGAAGGCCGAAACTGGCAGCCCACGAATCCGCGAACTTTTCAACCGCTTCATGAGGGCGTTGGAGAGCCGCTACCGTGAATCGCGCGACGTGAGTTATTATGCCGACCTGCTGAACGTGTCGGCAAAGTATTTGGGCATAGTCACACGCTGCATCACAGGCCACACCGCCAAAAGCGTAATCGACCATTATGTGGTGCTGCAAATCAAGCAATCGCTTGCCACCGAAGAAAAGTCAATCAAAGAATTGTCGTGGGACTACCACTTCTGCGACATTTCATTCTTCTGCCGCTACTTCAAGCAGCACACCGGCCTCACTCCCCAACAATTCCGCAAGCGCTAATCCACCCCCAATCAGTCTTTCAAATTTAATCAGAAGAAGCACAATGTCGGTTTCCAATACATCGTGGCATTTCATTCGGCATTTTTGTGGCATTTCATTCGGCGTTTTTGTGGCATTTCATTCGGCATTTTTGCGGTAATCTACACTGTTAACGAAAACGTCATAACGTAGGGACATGCCTTTGGCATGTTTCCAATGCGTTGACACATTGCTGGTTGCATCGGAACATTCGAAAGGCATGTCATAAAAGGTGGAAGGGCGCAAGAAGTAATCTATCACGGCAAATGACCGATTTGGTTTATATCCCTGCGCCGTCTTGAAAGAACGGTTCCTCTATAGCGCGGCTTTGGAGCACACGGGAGTGAGGTGGCACATCGTGGGTGAGCCACACGTTACCACCCACTATGGTGTGATGCCCTATCCTCACCCTGCCCAGTATCGAGGTGTTGGAATACACGGTCACATAGTCTTCCAAAATGGGGTGGCGCGGCATATCTATAGGCACACCATTGGCATCATACGAGAAATTCTTCGCTCCAAGTGTCACGCCCTGATAAAGCATCACATGGTTGCCAATCACACTGGTGGCACCAATCACCACGCCTGTGCCATGGTCGATGCAGAAATGCTCGCCTATCTGCGCGGCAGGGTGTATGTCGATACCTGTGGCAGAATGCGCCATCTCGGTGATGACACGCGGAATAATGGGAACGCCTTGCAAATGAAGTTGATGTGCGGTGCGATAGTGAACCATCACCTTTACCACAGGATAGCAAAGTATTACCTCCTGCATCGACTTTACTGCGGGATCGCTGTGCATCACAGCGAGAGCATCGGTGTGAAGCAGCCTCGCAATTTCGGGCAACGCCTGCACAAAGTCGTCCGCCATTTTATCAGGATCGGTGATGGTGGTGATGGTGGAAAGTTGGTCGGCGAGCACTGCGTGAATGGCCTCATTGCCATTGGTCCACGAAGGCACATCGGAATAGTCTGGAAAAATAACATAACCGACCAGTTCCATCAGTCGCTTGAGTTGGGAAACTGAGGGTGCTTTCATCTTTCTTACTCAAATAAAGAGGTTGATAAATAACGTTCGCCAGTGTCGGGCAGCAGTGCCACAATGAGTTTACCTGCGTTCTCGTCCTTCCTTGCCAAAGCGAGGGCTGCGGAGAAAGCCGCTCCCGACGAAATGCCCACAAGCAGCCCCTTTGTGCGTGCCAACTTACGTGCACCAGCGAAAGCATCGTCGTCGGTCACAGTCATCACCTCGTCCACGGCGTCGGAATTGTAGGTAGATGGTACAAATCCTGCACCTATACCCTGAATCTTGTGTTTGCCCGGCACTCCCGTGGTCAGCACTGCGGAGGAATCCGGCTCCACTGCCACCACCTTCACGGCAGAATTATGCTTTTTGAGTGCGCTACCCACACCGCTCACCGTGCCACCAGTGCCCACGCCTGCCACAAAAATATCCACTTTTCCATCAGTATCGGTCCAAACTTCCTCCCCAGTGGTCTGCTCGTGGATTGCAGGATTGGCAGGATTCACAAACTGCCCCAGAATCACTGCCCCAGGAATAGTGGCGCGCAACTGCTCCGCCCTGGCAATGGCACCTTTCATGCCTTCAGTCCCTGGCGTAAGTTCAAGTTTTGCACCGTAGGCCTTCAGCAGATTGCGACGCTCCACACTCATGGTTTCGGGCATTGTGAGAATGGTTCGGTAGCCTTTGGCCACACCCACCCATGCCAGTCCCACACCTGTATTACCACTTGTGGGCTCAATAATCGTGGCACCAGGCTTCAACACGCCTTTTTTCTCTGCGTCCTCAATCATTGCCAACGCAATGCGGTCCTTCACACTGCCTCCAGGATTGAAAGCCTCTACCTTTACAACCATTCTTGCCTTTTGATTTTCAAATCCGCTCACCTCCACTAATGGGGTGCGCCCTACGAGTTCTGTAATTGATGAGTAAATCATAATGATAACTGTTTTATAAATTGATATTTTTTTGAAAATATACACAAAAAAGCGCCTTGCCACTGGATTGGCAAGGCGCAGGTATTTTGCTTGTAATAAATGTCTTAATTATTTCCTATAACACATCACGCAAAAAGACCATCGTGCCGAGCCAATCTCTTGATTCGGTACAACAGCAACATGCTTGCAAAGATGTGCGCAAATTCTTCATTCTGCCTAAAAAATCGTTATATCAACCACAAAATTATAACAATAATCCACAAAAACCAAATAATCCGCAACAAAAAAAATTTTCCTGTCGGCTGAGCACCAAATCGGCAAAAAGCATTATATTTGTGGGTGATAAATCACAATACGTTCAACATCACATCTTGTGACTTTGAAAAAAAAGAGAGGAAATATTGATATGCGAAATTTAAAATGTATTTTTGGACTGGCATTAGTTCTGTTGGCATCATGCTTTGTGGCATCATGCAATGATGATGTGAAGGAAACTTTGGAACAAGAATGGGCTACTGTATTGGATAATTACGGAGTGGCTTACCACTTTAGTGACGATGGAAAATGTTTAGGCGCAAATGGCGGCATCGGCAAGGAGGACTTTGACAAAATGTTCATTGGTCATGGGTGGAAGCACTACGCCACATGGGAAATAGACAAGAATGGCAAAAGGCTACCTGATGAATATTACCACACCATGATTGGATTCTCTCCACAACATTACTATTTTAACAGCGACTCAAAATTGACCTCCTACTACCGTTCCGACGCAGCAGGAAACATCATGAAGAAGGAAGAAGTGGCATACACCTTTGATGATAACTACAATAATACACGACTCACTGTGTTATTGCTCGACACCAACGAATACCTTCAGATAACAGGATGGACACTCGGCGAACAACCAAGTTTCTGCATGGTTAGACCATTGGCAAAAAGCACAGATGGAGAAAGCACCTATGGAGTGTCAATATATGTGCAGATGACCGACAAGGAATTAAAAGCCATGCAAGATAGCGCAAAATAGAAATCACCTTTGGACAACGATATAGGTGCATCACATTTAGCGATTCATCTAAATAAAGCGAGAACACCTATTTAACCCAAATCCAATTTACACCTAAAAAAGAAAATTAGGTGTTAATGGGTTAAAATGGATTAAATTGGTGTTTTTTTTATCAAAAAGGGATTTAGCAAAGGGTATTATAAAAATGGGGTGCGGTTTGTTCCGCACCCCTTAACCGTTATTCGAATTGGTCGTTGCCGATGATGCTTTGGATGGCTTTGCCTACGGCGTTTGCCACATCGGGGGCGATAAGGCCGTGGGTGCCTTGCTCCTCGATGGCGATGTCGCCAGCCAAACCATGAACATACACGCCGAGAGCCACGCTCCAGTCGGGCGAATATCCTTGGGCAATGAATGCCGCAATCACACCAGTAAGCACATCGCCGCTGCCGGCAGTTGCCAAGCCAGGGTTGCCGGTGCTATTGATATACACCTTGCCGTCGGGGCGCACCGTCTTGGTGTAGTGGCCCTTGAGCACGATGGTGATTTCGTAGAGACGCGACACATCAATAGCCTTCTTCAAGCGGTCCTCATCGGTGGTGTGTTCGCCAAACAGGCGATCAAACTCGCTATTATGTGGCGTAAGGATTGAGCCCTTTGGTATGCTGTGAATGAGCACCAAACGAGTGGCGATGCAGTTGAGCGCGTCGGCATCGAGAATGCACGGACGGCGATAACGCTTAATGAACGAATCCACCGCCGCAATGGTGTCGCTGGTGGTACTAATGCCCGGACCGATTGCCACCACATTATAGTTATGGTGGAGTTCGATGTCGGTGGTGAAATATTCACTTTGGTCGGCTTCAAACAGCACCTCTGGCACGGTGGTTGCCAATGGAATATAACCGCACTTCGGTGCGTGAACAGTCACCAAACCCGCACCTGCACGCATTGCGCCACGCGCAGCAAGCGTGGCGGCACCCATCATGCCGTAACTACCAGCCACGAGGAAAACGGTGCCATTGTCGTATTTGTTGATGAAATTGCCGTGTGGGCGCAGTTCGCGCTTTACATCTTCACGCTCAATCAGGTAGAAATCGGCAGGAGTGCTTGCGATGGCATCTTGGTCCATCTCAAGGTCGAGCACCACCACTTCGCCCAAAAATTCAGCGTTTTCGCTAAAGAAAAACGACAGACGCTTGAATTGGTAAGCGAGCGTGAGATTGGCACGAACAATATTGCGACGGTCCACACCGGTGTTCCATTCGCCAAACAAACCCGAAGGAATGTCAAGCGACACCACAAAGGCGTGCGACTCGTTGATATACTGCACGGTGGAAGCATATCCGCCCTTGAGCGGATTGCTCAAGCCTGAGCCAAACAAACCATCGATTACCAAGTCGTCGGGGCCGAGTTCGGGTGGCGTGAAGGTGTCGAGCACCTCAATCAGTTCCACACGGTCGAGCCCTTTGAGGCGGTCGCGGTTGGTTTCGCAGCAGTGCGACAGGCGAGTGGCCTTCACATTGAAGAGGTAAACCTCAGAGCGATAGCCCTGCTCCGCCAGCAGTCGAGCCACAGCAAGCGCATCGCCACCATTGTTGCCCGGACCGGCGAAAATCACAATTCGCTTGCTGGGGTGCCAGCGTGATATGATTTGATAGGCCACAGCCGACGCGGCACGCTCCATCAGGTCGAGCATTTTGATGCTCTCGCGCTCGATGGTTGCTTCGTCGATTCTTCTAATGCCTTCGGTAGTGAATATTTTCATAAATCCAATTTTAATCCTTCGTAAAAAAGCCGTAAAAAAGCAACTACAAAAATACGGATTTTTTCTTGGCTACGATAGCGAAACGCAAAAAAACTCGCTCATCACGGAATTTTTTGCAAAAACACATGATATAGGGGTTTGAAAATTTGGTGAGAATAATAAACTTTTTTAACTTTGTTGAAATTTTTCTTTAATTGTAAAGATGACAGAGACAGTAGTGAAAGGTATGACTTTCGTACCTTACCTCAGCGAAGCTGAAATTACAAAGCAAGTGAACCGTGTGGCTCGCGAGATTGTGGAGAGTCTTGGCGATGAAAAGTCGCCTATTTTCGTGTGTGTGCTCAATGGCGCCTACGTTTTTGCAGCCGACTTGTTTCGCGCCTGCAATCTGCCAGAGGCAGAAATCACTTTCATTCGATTCAAGAGCTACGAGGGCACATCGTCAACCGGCGTGGTAAACGAGGTGATGGGGCTTGCCGAGAACCTTGAAGGCCGCGACGTGATTATCATTGAAGACATTGTAGATACCGGTGTTACGGCAAAGGCACTGCGCGAAGCTCTGGCTAAGCACAATCCAAAGAGCGTGAAAATGGCTACGCTGCTGTTCAAGCCCAAATCGCTCACCACTGGTCAAGCTCCTGAATTTGTGGGATTTGAAATTCCTTCAAAGTTCATCTTGGGCTACGGACTCGACCTCGACGGACAAGCACGCGGATTGCGCGACATCTTGGTTTTGAAAGACAAGTAAAAATTTAATATAACGGCTAACTTTAATACTTATTAATATGCTTAACATTGTAATGTTTGGCGCTCCAGGTTCTGGTAAAGGAACTCAAAGCGAAGTCTTGATTAAGACCTATGGACTCTTCCACATTTCAACAGGTGATGTGCTCCGCGACCATATCAAACGCGGCACCGACCTTGGTAAAACTGCCAAAGAGTATATCGACAAGGGTCAACTGATTCCCGACGAACTGATGGTAGACATTTTGGCCTCTGTTGTTGACGACAACAAAGAAGCTGCTCAAAACGGTGTGATTTTTGACGGTTTCCCACGCACAATCCCACAGGCTGAAGCCCTCGATGCTATGCTCGAAAAGCGTGGCACCAAGTTGAATGGTGTGATTGGTCTCGATGTGCCAGAAGACATTCTCATCGCTCGTCTGCTCAACCGCGGTAAGGAAACTGGCCGCAGCGACGACAACCTCGAAACCATCACCTCACGTTTGGAAGTTTACAACAACCAAACTTCTCCATTGAAAGAATTCTACGCTAAGAAAGGCCTCCTTCACATGATCGAAGGCACTGGTGGTCCAGAAGCAGTATTCGAACTCGTGAAAAAAGCGATTGAGAGCATGTAATCATTCCTCCAATCCAAACGACATAACGCAATCCCGGCGAGCCCCCGCGCTCACCGGGATTCTTTTTTTTCCTCAAAGTCAACAAGCCAACAGGTCAACGAGCTGGTGTCAGACATGTCGGACGAGTCGGACTGGTCAGACAAGTCCGACAGGAGATGGTGCAAGAACACCCTAACTTTGCGACATCAATCTTTAAGAGAAGAAAAAAAGAAAATAGAACGGTAATTCTTACCTTTGTTGTATTAAGGAAAGATTGACCGCCGGAGAGCACCCTACGATTAACACTGGGCTTCGAGCCCCCAATCGGTTGTAGGACTCTCCGGGTTCTTTAGTTGAAAGTCATTTAGAAAGTTAGGCTCTGAGCCTATTTAGGGTGGCAACTCACAACTAATCACGGTCAATCCAATAATTAATGTACAAATTTATGAAAAAATTCTTTATTGGAGTAGATGTTTCCAAAGATACTGTCGATGTGAGCTTTTTCGATGACGACAGGATGAAGTCCCCTGAGTACCTGGCCCAGTATTCAAACTCTCCCAAGGGGTTCCGCGAGATGGTCAAGGACTTGCGCATGTGTTGCCACGGTGTCAGCAGCGGCCAGTGGCTGTTCTGTTGCGAGACCACGGGTCGGTACGACCACCCTATGTGCCACTGGCTTGTTGACCACGGCATGGTGGTCTGGCGAGAGAGCGCCCTCCAAATCAAGTGGTCGTCCGGTATCCAGAGGGGCAAGAACGACAGGGTGGACTCGCTGCGAATCGCCGAGTACGCCTGGCGCCACCAGGACAAGATGCAGAAGTTCGTGAAGCCGAGCGAGTCGCTCCCCAACCTGAAGGCGGCCTTCACACACCGAAGGCGACTTGTGGAGAAACGCACCGCCACACGTTGCCAACTCAAGTCAATGTCCTCGGAGAAAGGTCTCTCAGCATCGGTCGCAAGGATGATCGTCAGGGACTTGAGCCGGGAGATAGAACGCCTGTCCGCAAGCATTGCGACCATGGACGAGTCAATCCAGAAGATAATCCGCAGCGACAGCGAGCTCGACAGGAACTACCGCCACATCATATCCGTCAAGGGCGTCGGGCCAATCACGGCCGTGGCGCTGATCGTGTGTTCCGGCAACTTCAAGGCAATCACCTCCGCCAAGAAAATGGCGTGCTACTGCGGTGTGGCATCATTCAGGAGCCAGTCGGGAACATCCATCAACAGGAAGGCGAGCGTATCAAACCTCTCCAACCGCCAGATCAAGTCGCTGCTCAGCATGGCGGCCCGGTCGGCATCAAGGTCAAACCCCGTCTTCGCTGAATATTTCAACCGCACCCTATCGAGGGGAAAGCCTGTGGCACTGGTCTACAACAATCTGAGAAACAAGATAATCACCGTCGTCTACAAACTCATAGAGAGGGACTGTGACTTCGATGTGGACTACATGCGCATGCACTCAACAGGTCAGCGGGCTAACGAGCCGGCAATTAGAGAGGCAGTTTGACTGAAAAAGCGTAAAAAAAACACTACCTTTGCAATCGCAAGCCAAAGAGGAAGCAGGCACTGCTGGGGAGCAACCTGCCAGCAATAGGCTTGACACGTTACACAGTAACGATTGCAAGGGCCGAGGCATTCATTTTGCCCCGACCCTTAGTTTGTTACTGGCAACGTGCCATGGCTAAGAAAACCCATCCCCACAAAATGGTGATTTTTCTCAAAAAAAACACCAAAAAATTTGCCTTTTCAGTTAGAAAGCCGATTAAATCCATTTTAATCCAATTTACACCGATTTAAAAATAAATTCAAAACACTATATACCCTATACTCGTTGACCTATTGATTTCTAAAAAATAGGTGATAATGGATTTTAATGGATTAAATCGGTGTTTTGATCCCATCACATCACCAAAGGCGAAAGTGTCGTCTTAACTTCTTAACTCCTTAACTTCTTAACTTCTTAACTTCTAATCTCTCTAAAAACCACTTTTTGTCTATAAAAAGGTGGCGATTGTCTATTGGATTTTGGGGGTGTCGGTTCTTTTTTATAACTTAGCACAGACCGAAAGTAAAATTATACACTAAAGTGATAAAACTAAATATCGACAAAAGGAGTTTGGCTATTCATGTGATGTGCTGGGGACTGATTATCTTCGTTCCTTCGCTGCTTCGTCCGTCGGAGAGTCTCGACGAGCGCCTGCTGCACACCTGCCGTTCCCTTGGCCCGACGCTGTGCTATATGGCAGTGTTCTACCTGAATTATCTTTATCTCATTCCACACCTCTACCTCAAGCACAAGCGCAGCACCTTCTTTGGGGTGAATCTGCTGCTTTTGCTTCTTACTCTGGGCGTGCATTCAGGCTGGTGGTGGCTGATTTCGGATTTCCTGCCCGAACCCACGCGCCATCACCGTCCACGATTCCCAAGGCCCGGCGGTCCACGTGCTCCGCTTGGGTTTGCCTTGTGGCAAGCCGTGCTGATGGTGCTGCTGGTGGCTTTGGCAATGGCGATACGCATGTCGCAACACATGAAGCGTGTGGATGACTTGAGGCGCGAGGCTGAGAAAACACGAAGCGAGGCCGAACTGACCAACCTCCGCAACCAACTCAATCCGCATTTCTTGCTCAACACACTCAACAATATCTATGCCCTTATCGCCATCGACCCCGACAAGGCGCAGGGTGCGGTACAGGAATTGAGCAAACTGCTGCGGCATGTGCTCTACGACAATCAGCAAGACTTCGTGCCGCTCGACAAGGAGGTGGCGTTTATCAAAAACTACATCGAACTGATGAAAATCCGTGTGAGCCAGAGCGTGAACGTGACCACCGACTTCAACATCGACGACAACAGCCGCATTCTCATTGCTCCACTTATCTTTATCTCGCTCATTGAAAATGCGTTTAAGCACGGCATTTCGTATTCCGCACCGAGTTATATCCACATTTTGATTGAGGAGGAAGGCGGCGTGGTCACTTGCGAGATTCGCAACAGTTACCACCCGAAGAGCGTGAACGACAAGAGCGGTTCGGGCATCGGGCTCGAACAGGTGCAAAAGCGCCTCTCGCTCATGTACGACGGCCACTACGAGTGGCACCGTGGCACCACAGAAGACGGAAAAGAGTATTATTCAATCATAAAAATTGACACCCATGATTCTGAAATGCGCAATCGTTGACGACGAGCCTTTGGCAGTGGAACTGCTCGCCAGTTATGTGAACAAAATTCCATTTATGCAACTCGCAGGCAAATACTACAGCGCCACCGAGGCGATGAAGGACATAGCCGGGGGAAGTGTTGATGTGATTTTCCTCGACATTCAAATGCCGGAAATCAATGGTCTGGAACTCTCGAAGATGGTTCCCGAAACCACACGCATCGTGTTCACCACCGCCTTCGACCAGTATGCGCTCGACGGTTTCCGCAGCAATGCGCTCGACTATCTGCTCAAGCCCATCAGTTATGTGGATTTCCTGGCGGCGTGCAACAAGGCGCTCCAGTGGTTTTCGCTCGTTCGCCATCAGGGCGATGTGGAAAAGAGCGAGGAAACGAAGAGCATTTTCGTGAAAAGCGAATATAAGTTGATTCAAATCCGCCTCGACAGCATCAACTATGTGGAAGGGCTGAAGGACTATGTGAAAATCTACACCGACGAATCGTCGAAACCAGTGGTGTCGCTGATGAACATGAAGGCGATGGAGGAAATGCTGCCATCGTCGCGCTTCATCAGGGTGCATCGCTCGTTTATCGTGCAAAAGAGTAAAATTCGTGAAATAGAGCGCAACCGCATCATCTTCGGCGATGTGTATATCCCCATTGGCGACAGTTATAGGCAAGCGTTCCAAGATTTCATTCAACGCTAAACACCCGCCCTTTCCAAAATGCCAATTTGCTTACAGACATTGATTGAAAACCGAATGGTCAACACTCGCGTGATGGCTCTGCTGCAGCAGCGTGCGGTGGCTGCCATCACCGAGGCGCGCGAGCGTGGCGAAACGGGAGCCATCGATGCACGGTCGTTTGTGTTCGACGACGATTTCCGCACGCTCGACATATACCCCACAGGCGCCACCCCAGCCACCGAGCGCGAGGTGGTGGCGGCTTACGGCGAGGCACTGATTGATGCCGTGATAGCGTCGCCCAGCCACCCGAAACGCCTCATACAGATAGCGCGCCAGTGCATCAGCGGCGAAATCAGCGACCTTGCCTTGCTCGACTTGCGCCTCGAACGCCGCCTGAGCGACACCATCTATCTCCCCCTCATCGCCATCATCCTCACCCTCCTCTTCATCCTCTACACCTTCAGCCACTAACCAATTCAATGTAAACTTGTCCTTTTATAGTCAAATCACTTCACCAACAATAGGACAGTTTCGGCAGACAAATTTAATTTCGTAATGGCACAAAGGCTCGTTCCCATGTCCTTTACACTGGCTCCCATGAGGAACACATCATCGTCTATTATAAGGAAACGATCGTGAGATTTGTGAGGTATTTGCACAAATGCTATTGGATGGTATTGTTCGTTGTGTTTTTCAATATCCAATTTAAATTGTTGTGTGTAACGAGAGTGAATGGTTGCTGACACGCCCTTTGCTCTTTAGGTAAGCAACGTTAGGACTCTTTCATCCACATAGTTATCAACAAGAACGATGCGTTGCTTAGCACTACGAACCAATTGAGACACATAGTTCCAAGCGTCCCAAACGCAACCTGAGGCAAATATCTGTTCTGGGGTAACGGTTGGAGCCAACTCATCCATTCGTTTTAAAACTTGCTCCACTTTTTGGTCTGTCAAAGTCTGATGTTGCTCCAATGCCTCTATTCGTTGAAACATACCAGCATTGGCTGAAAGAAAGCGACGCATGGCGACAAAGGCACGCATAATTCTGATATTAACTTCAATCGCATACGGACTTCTTAAGACTCCTGACAGCTGAGAGACTCCTTGCTCCGTAAAAACCAATGGCAGATATTTTGAGTGTTGTCCTCTTCCTCTCTCTAAGGTGCCATTTTGGCGCCTTAAAGACTCCTGTTCTTCGTGCGTCAATTCAAACATAAAATCATTAGGGAAACGTTCAATGTTGCGTTTTACCTGACGTTTCAATTGCTTTGTCTCAACACCGTACATGTCTGCAAGATCTGCATCAATCATCACTTCCACTCCACGAATAGAGTAAATACGAGAGCGTACATAGTCTACACTTAACTGGTCGCTTTTCATAAGCCCAGAATTGTTCTTTTTGAGGTCGCATTTTGACACCTCTATTTGAGGGGATATATCTTTCTTTTCCATAGGTTTCAACTTTATTGCAAAGTTAATATTTTTAGTTGGCAATAGAGCTTTAGACCACTATTTCCCTAATCTTTTTCTTAAAAATCTTCTATCAAAAACAAAGTGTGGTGGCTACACATTATGTGCGACCACCACATCGGGGGCGGTGGAGTTTGCCAACTCCACTCCTATTTTAACACTAATAACCGCTAATAACGTTCTTTTTTATTCGTAACTAATGAAAAATGATTTCTGACCACATAGTCTATAACCTTGGGAAATGTGAAAAGTAAAAACGAGGTGCTATTTTTTTCAAAGCACGACTTTTTTATGGCAAAAAAGGCAGAGGAAAGGGGCGTGTGGAGCCTTAGTTTATTCAACTTCTTTACTTCTTTAAGTATCGGAAATTTCTGATTTCTAACTTCTTTTTGTAACTTTGCACATCAATATTAATACAAATGATTTATAATGGCAGTTGATATTCACAAACTTGAGCCCACAAAAAAGGAGTTACTCAAGTTTATCCATTTTCCAATAGACGTTATTTATAAAGGCAATCAATACTACGTTCCCGACCTTGCGAACGATATGCTCACCACTTTTCTTCCTGAAGAAAATCCCGCTTACGAGTTTTGCGAGAGCGCATTTTTCATGGCGTATCGCGACGGTAAGCCTGTGGGCCGCATCGCTGGCATCATCAACAAATTGGTGAACGAGCGCGCCGGCAAGGCAGAGGGTCGCTTTGGTTTTGTAGATTTCATCGACGATGAGGAAGTGGTGGATGCACTCTATGGCGCAGTGGTTGACTGGGCGAAAGGCAAGGGCATGACACAACTCACCGGACCTCTCGGCTTCACCGACATGGACCCCGAAGGGTGCCTGATTGAGGGCTTCGACCAGTTGAGCACACAAGCCACCATCTACAACTATCCCTACTATCAGAAGCACTTCGAGCGACTGGGCTTCGTGAAAGATGCCGACTGGGTGGAATTTAAGATTGATATACCAAAGGAGATTCCTGAAAAGATGCTGAAAATCGGCAACATCGTGCAACACCGCTTCGGTTTGCACCTGGTGGAGAAAACCAATCTCAAAGAGGTGGTTGGTAAGTACGGTGAATCCATCTTCTCACTTATCAACGAGGCTTACGACAGTCTGTTTGGCTATTCTCCACTCTCTGAAAAGCAGATGCAGCACTACATCAAGGAATATTTACCTTTCTTGCCACTCGACCACATTTCGCTCGTGGCTGATGCCAACGACCAACTTGTGGGTGTGGGCGTGTCGGTGCCATCGCTTTCCAAAGCGCTGATTAAGAGCCGTGGCCGCATGTTGCCATTTGGTTGGTACCACTTGCTGAAAGGCATCAAAAAGGAAAAGGATATCGTCGACTTGCTGCTCATTGCCGTGAAGCCTGAATATCAGAGCAAGGGCGTGAACTCGCTGTTCTTCATCGACTTGATTCCTGCCTTCAACAAGCGTGGCTACAAATGGGCAGAAACCAACGTGGAGCTTGAAACCAACGAAAACGTGCAGAAGCAATGGCAATATTTCAACTATGTGCAACACAAACGCCGCCGCGCATTCACTAAAAGCATTTAATCATCCCAAAGGCATTTAATAATCCACTAAATATAATTTTACTATGTTAGAACAAATTCAGGTATCTAATTTCGCCGCTCTCGGTCAAGACATCGACCAATGCAAGGTTGATGCGCTGAAGGAGCAGGCTGTTAACGCAGTAGAAAAACTTGAAAAAGGCACAGGTAAGGGCAACGATTTCCTCGGTTGGCTCCACCTTCCAAGCAGCATTACCGAAGCTGAACTCTCCGACATCGAAGCCACAGCCAAATCGCTTCGCGAATCTTGCGAATTTGTGGTGGCTGTCGGCATCGGCGGCAGCTATCTTGGTGCTAAGGCTGTGATTGAGGCGTTGAGCGACAGTTTCGACGCTTACAAGCCAGGCAACTGCAAGGTGCTTTTTGCAGGCAACAATATCGGCGAGGATTATCTTGCCGACCTTATGGACCTTTTGAAAGGCCGCAAATTCGGTATCATCGTTATCTCTAAATCAGGCACTACCACCGAACCTGCTATCGCTTTCCGTCTGTTGAAAGACATGCTGGAGCAGCAAGAGGGCAAGGAAGTAGCTTCGAAGCGCATCGTGGCTATCACCGATGCCAAGAAGGGCGCACTTCGCAGCCTCGCCACCCAAGAGGGCTACAAGACCTACGTTATCCCCGACAATGTGGGCGGTCGCTTCTCTGTGCTCACTCCTGTGGGCTTGCTCCCAATCGCTGTGGCTGGCTTCGATGTGAAGGCTCTCGTGGCTGGTGCTGTGGAAATTGAGAATGGCGACGACGAAAACGTGTTCACCTACGCTCAAACCCGCAACGCACTCTATCAGGCTGGCAAGAAGATTGAAATTCTGGTGAATTTCTGCCCACGCCTCCACTATCTCGCTGAATGGTGGAAACAACTCTACGGCGAAAGCGAGGGTAAGGACCATCTGGGCATTTTCCCTGCATCGGTTGACTTCACCACCGACCTCCACTCTATGGGTCAATGGATTCAAGATGGCGAGCGCACCATCTTCGAAACCGTGCTTTCTGTAGGCGATATGAGCCACAGCGTGATCATTCCTAACGACGAAGCCAACCTCGACGGTCTGAACTTCCTCGCTGGCAAGCACGTTGACGAGGTGAACAAGATGGCTGAACTCGGCACTCGCTTGGCTCACGTGGATGGCGGCGTGCCAAACTTGCTCATCACCATTCCTGCACTCACTGAGCGCTACCTCGGCCAACTCATCTATTTCTTCGAGAAGGCTTGTGGCGTGAGCGGCTACATCTTGGGCGTGAACCCATTCAACCAGCCAGGTGTGGAGGCTTACAAGAAAAACATGTTTGCCCTCCTCAACAAGCCAGGCTACGAAGCCGAAAGCAAGGCAATCCAAGCCAAACTTGGCAAATAAGCAAACATTCCTCCAAGGAATAAAGCCATAACTCCAGCGGCGAAGCACTCCCCCAAGTGCTCCGCCGCCTTTTTATCCATTCCCAATACGCTATAGCGTCTTGGATGGGGAGGGAAATTTAATTAATTTTGTGGTGACAAAAAAATAATAAAAAGGGAAAATGATTCGACAATTGATTTTTATTTCTGTGTTTGCTGCCGCCGCTGCGATGGCGGCGCTGGCGCAAAATGTGACTGGCACGGTGACCTGTGGTGGTGCTGGCGTGAGTGGCGTGGCTGTGAGCGACGGCATCAATGTGGTGACCACCGACAAGCAAGGCCGCTACGCCCTGCAAACCGACAAAGCGAACGGCTATGTGTTTATCTCCATTCCTCGTGGCTACACGGTTGATATGGCAGATGGGTTCAGCCCTCAGTTTTGGCAAAAGTTGAGCGATGCGAAAGTGGAAACCGCCGAGGTTCACAACTTCAAACTCACTTACAGCCCTGCCGACGATTATGTGATGATTATCGGTGCCGACAGCCATCTTGCACGCCGCATCGGCGACCGCAAGACCTACAAAAACGGCTATATCGCTTCGCTGAAATACGAGAAGGAAAAGGCAGCCGAGAGCCAGTTGCCCACCTATTCAATGATTTTGGGCGACCTGACTTGGGACAACTTTTGGTACGCCAACAAATACACATTGCGCAATTTCATGGACGACCAGCGCAAGATGCACTATCCTGTGCCGCTTTTCCCTGTGATTGGCAATCACGACAACGACCCCGCTGTGCCTCACTCGGCAAACACCGACTTCCTTGCCGCAAAACTGTGGCGCGATGTGGTTTGCCCAAATTACTATTCCTACAACCTGGGCAAAGTGCACTATGTGGTGCTCGACAACATCGTGTACCAAAACGACACACTCCCTGCCGGGAAAAAGGCGCGCAAAGGCGTGTGGGGGCAGCGCAACTACAATGCGGCTGTCACCGAGCAGCAAATCAACTGGCTCCGCCAAGACCTCGCCCTCGTGGACAAGCAGATGCCTGTGGTGGTGTGCTCGCACATCCCCACATTCAGAATCAATCGCAATTTCAGCACTTTCGGCTCGCTCCAGAACTACAAGGAACTCGCCAGTTGCTTCGACGGCTTTAAGAATGTGCATTTCGTGAGCGGTCACACCCATGTGAATTTCAACGCCCACCCAAGCGAATATCCACACATCATGGAGCATAACATCGCCGCCATTTGCGCTTCGTGGTGGATTACCAGCAAGCTCACCGGCACCGACATGTGTACCGACGGCTCTCCAGCCGGATATAGCCGCTGGACTGTGAGGGGCGACAGCATAGAATGGAAATACGCCTCCATAGAAGACCACAGCGACCCTCAAATGCGCGTGCTGGACATGAACACAGTGAAACATTTTCTCGCCACCGACGCCAACGCTGTGGCGCTGAGCAAGACTTTCAAACAAATGCCCACCTACGATGCGTTCGAGGAAAATTCGGTGCTGATTAATGTGTTTGCGTGGGACGACGATTGGAAACTTGAGGTAACGGAGAATGGCACCTCGCTGCCCACCGCGCGCCTCCACGCCATCGACCCCGCCTATTTGCTTGCCTACGCACTGCCACGCCACAAACGTGGCGAGAATGTGGCACCTCAGCACCACCACGGCACGCTCCACATCTTCAAAGCTGTGGCATCGAGCCCCACCACTCCCGTAACGGTAAAAGTGACCGACACCTTCGGCCACACCTACACCACCACCCTCACTCGCCCAGCAGCATTTGGAAGATGAAAGAAATTAGAAGTTAGAATATCCAAGTGCTCTGAGTGCTCCGAGCGACAACAATAAAAGCGGCTCCGCTTCACCAATCGAAGCAGAGCCGCTATATTTTTGTTCAGGAATTAGGATTATTCCTTAGTGATGCGTTCAAGCCATTTGAGCATACCGAGCATCACTGCCATTGAGATGAAGCAGAAGCCGGCAAACACTGCCCAGCATTCCCATTGTTGTGGGAAACTGTTGAGCATGGTCACACCAAGAGCGATGAAGAGGTTACCTACAGCGGTAGCGCAGAGCCACAAACCTTGGCAAATACCTTGCAAGTGCTGAGGTGCAATCTTTGATACGAACGACAGACCAAGTGGAGAGATAAACAACTCAGCCACGGTGAGGAAGAAGTAGGTGACGATGAGCACCCATGGACCTGCCTTCATTGATTCCTTAACTGCTTCTGGGAGGCTCTTGAATTCTTCGCCTGAAGGATAGCCGTTGACCATTGAAATACAAATCAAGAACAGATAAGCACAACCTGCCAAGAACATACCAAGCGCAATCTTCTTAGGAGTAGAGATTTCTTTACCTCTCTTGAAGAGCGCACCAAACACGATCATCACCACTGGAGTGAGCACGATTACGAAGAATGGGTTGATACATTGCCAGATTTCTGGTGCAATAGAGTCGGTTTGACAGAAGTCGCGTGCAAACACTGAGAGCGACTGACCATTCTGGTGGAATGAGAACCAGAAGAAGATAGCCACACCAAGCACAGCAAACAAAGCGAACATACGTTGCTTGATTTCCTTTGCGTCGGAAGCCACAGCCTCTTGCGATTCAACAGCAGCTTTCTCCTTCTTCACTGGGTTAGGAAGCACCTTGCGGGTGAAGATGAAGATAAGGAGCGAGAGAATCATAGCCACAGCCGATGCGATGAATGAGTAGTGCACACCGGTGTTGAAGCTTTCGAGATAGTTGGTGCAGAATTGGGTCATATCGCCAATCTGACCACCGTCGATAAGTGACTTTTGAGCGAGTTCGGTGAGGTTTTTCATACCATCGCCTTCAAGGTTGCCCTGGAGGAAACCGTGGCAGAGGCGTGGAAGGTCGGCATTGTAGAAGAAGCCGTCGATCTTCAGCATTGCGCTACGGAGCAAAGGTGCCACGAATGGCGCAATCACACCACCGATATTGATAAACACATAGAAAATCTGGAAACCACTGTCGCGACGCGACTTTGCGATAGCAAGTGCCTCAGGACCTTTCTTTGCAGCTTCAGCCTCGTAGTTGTCGTACATCTGACCCACGATAGCCTGAAGGTTACCCTTAAACAAGCCATTACCTGTGGCAATGAGGATAAGAGCGAGGCAAGTGACCACGAGCACCCACATTGGCACATCGCCAGGATTGCCGCCAAACACGGGGACAGAAAGAATCACATAACCCGAAGCCATTACCACCAAACCAGCAATGATGGTGCCCTTGAAGTTTTGCAAACGGTCGGCAACCATACCGCCAGGAAGGCTAAGCACGTAAATAAGGAAATAGAACACAGCGTAAATCCAGCCAGCCACATCGTCGCTGATACCGAACTTGGAGCAAAGGAAAAGCAGAAGCACTGCATTCATAATGTAGTAGCCAAAACGCTCGCCCATGTTAGAAAGCGCTGCTGAAATAAGTCCCTTGGGGTGGTTTTTCTTTGCCTCAACTACATAATAGACGAGAAAAGGCACAACTACCACGAGAATCGCAAGAAGCATAGCCACCATGCGATTGTTGTTCCATAAATCTTGTAACATAAGTGTTGGTTATTAAAATGATTAATTATTTATTACTTTTCATTTCTGTCGGCGGTCGGCTGATTAGTGCGCAGCCTGCTCCTTCATCTTGAAGGCGAGCGCATAGGTGCGAATCTGCTTGATCATCGCAAGCAAGCCGTTGCTTCGGGTGGGCGAAAGATGCTCGTGAAGCCCGATTTTGTCGATAAAATAGAGGTCAGTATCAAGTATTTCCTGAGGCGTGCGTCCGCTGAGTGTGCGCACCAGCATAGAGATGATGCCCTTCACAATAATGGCATCGCTGTCGGCTTGGAAAGTAATCACACCGTCGGCGTAGTCGGCTTGCAGCCACACACGGCTCTGGCACCCTTCAATAATGTTGTCGGGAGTCTTGTAGCGTTCATCAAGCGGAGGCACGGCATTACCCAAGTCGATGATATAGGCATAGCGGTCCATCCAGTCGGTGAAGCCTTCAAATTCTTCAATAATTTCGTCTTGTATTTCGTTGATAGTACTCATGTTCGTTTCGTGAATGAGAGGATTAGTTTTTTGCGCTCCACATGCGTGAAGAACACACTGTCACATTCAATTTTTCAAAATTAATAATTATTTCCCATTTCTGCAAATTCCATTCCACCCCACACCCCTGCTCAAATAATTTTATGCAAAAAAACCGCCCGACTGTGGAAGCCGGGCGGTTAAGATTTATTCGGGGAATCTAAGCGGTGTTAGATTACTGGAATTTTACGAGGTTGTTTTTGATCTTGGCAGAGTTGAAGATCACGCCTTGCATCAACTGTTGACGTTGACCAGCGAAGCCGTAAGTAGAAGCCCACTTCATAGCGAGTTCTTCTTGCTTCATCTTCATAGTAGCCTTCTTGCTCTTCACCACGAATGCGTAAGCAGCGCAGTTACCAGCCCAGAAACCTACTTGACCTGGCTTAGCGGCTGCGGCTGCACCGATAAAGCCACCATCGCCTTCAATACCTGCAGGGTTGGTCATGATTACCTTGTCGGCATACATGCTGCTGAATGAGAATGTAGTGGTGTCAACTGGAGCGGCAAATGCCTTAGCGTATTCGTCAACTGATTTAAACTTGCCTTCATATTGTTGCTTCATGGCCGCAGCCTTCTTCAGTGCCATAGCCTTAGCCTTGCAGAACTCGTTCACGTTCTTGGTTTCCAATGGGAGGAAGTCAGCGTCCACGATTTCATCGATAGCGACAGCCACCATAGCGCTGTTGAGTTGGAATACTGAAGAAACTTGACCCTCTTCTGCGTCGTTGAGAGCCCACTTAATCACGTCGCGGCTGCCTGGGATACCAGCGATAGAAGGGACGCTTGAACTGAGCATCACTTCTTGAGCCTGGAACTTAGCGGCAGCTGCATTCTTAGCAAAATCTGTTGCATTCTTGTTCTTGTCGATGAATTTTTCCAAACCGTCGTGGAGGTCGGCAGTAGTCTTCTTGCTTGCAGCCACTTGGTAAGTTGACATATTCACGGTGTAGAACATTGATTTCTTTTGGTAAGTGGTCTTCACGAGCATTGCGCCTTTATCTGTAGATTGGAATACCACATATTTATCAGTAGCGCTTTCGAATTTAGTGATAATGCTGTCGGGGAGTTGAGCACCTTGCACTGGCACTGGTTGCTCTGGCATCACTTGCACACCCTTCATCTTGCTCACGTCTTGACCGGCGTTGAGAGCGGCGAGCACCTTGTCTTGAGCAGCCTTGTTGCCTTCAACGGTCACTTGCTTCACCTTGATGGTGTCGAGCAATTCTTCGCTCTTCACCTTTTGGAAGAGAGCGTAGTTGAGGTCTTCCTTGAATTGGTGAGTAGCGTTAGCCTCTGAAGATACTGCCCAGTTAGCGAACACAGAGTCGCGGAGTTGCTGACCGAGTTGCTTAGCCTGAGCGTCGGTGAGCTTCATTTCCTGAACATTGCTGAACTCGTTGATGTTGCGCAAAGCATCGATGCCTTTACCTTGCAAAGTAGCGGAAGCCTTAGCGTAGAGAGCGTCGGCTGCCTTGATGTCGGCTGCGCTTGGAGCGATAGGCACTGCGATAGCGTGAGCAATCACAGTCTTTTCGTTGAGTTTCCAGAGGTTCTTATATTCGTCGTAAACGGCTTTGATTTCGTCTTGAGTTGGCTCAAACTTCTTGTCTTCGAGTGAAGTGTAGTCCTTCTTGGTGAGCACCACTTCCATCACTTCGTCGTCGTTTTGCATTTCAAGGAGGTCGAGGTCGTTAGGCATAATAGCACCACCCACGAGCATCATAATCTTTTGAGCACGGATATTGTGTTCCATTTCGTCCTTGAAGGCTTCCCATTCGTCCTTGCTCACGATTTGGTTGATCACCTCATCTTTGCCTACAATCTTGTCGAGGTCGGAAGGTGCTTGAATGGTTTGTTGACCAGTGGCTTGCACATATTGTTGAGCCCATGCGCTTGCGCGTTGGTCTTGATTGATCATCGCGGTGAGAAGTTCGGTACCGGCTTCCACGCCATTTTCTTCACTTTCTTCATCAACGATGGTTTCAAAAGCCATTTGACCAAGCACTTGTTGCTGAAGGTCAGCGCTTTCGGTCTTGTTTTGCTGATTCTTTTCTTGCTCTTGGGCAAGGTTGAATCGGTTTTGGAATTCTTGAATACCGATAGTTGTGTTGTCAACTTTCGCTGCTGAACTGTCTCTGAAGAGAGAGTCGAGCTTAAAGAGGTCTCCGAGAACGAAAGCGGCCAATGCGCCACCCACTACAATCATCAGAAACACAGATCTTTTTCTAATTTTCTCTAATGCTGCCATTATTTGTTATTTATTGTTTTTATTCCGTTTAACTTGTCCGTTCACAGGCTTTTCGCCAATGAAACACGCAAAGATAGTAATTTTCACTTGAATAACCACAATTCTAAGCCATAATTTTTAGACAAGTAGGTGCAAAACCGCTATCTTTGGCGTGGTGCGATAAGGGTGCGCTCCACCACATCGTTGTAGCGAATGCCCCACAGGTCGTAGAGGTCGAGTTGGTGGGTGAGGCGGCGTGTGAAACCTTCCCAATCATCGTTTTTGCCTGTCCACGCCTTTTCTGCCAATGCCGCCATGCGCGGAAACACTTGCAGTTCCACCTTCCATGTGGTGGGACAATATTCGGTCCAGCAGCAGCCTTCCACGCCCATCAAATTCCGGGCGGCTTGCACGCTTGCCGAATCGGTAACAAGTTCAAAATCATACACTTTCTTCACGCTTCGTGGCCATCTGCCCGGATTGATTTCGCTCTGGGTGGAATCTTCGCTTGAAGTGAAGTATAGTCCAGTGCTACCAGAGTTAATCCACTGGTGGGTGCTGTCGATTCTCGACTTCGGCATCTTGTCCCACGAGTGCCAGTTGTGGAGCACGCTGCCCTCGGGATTCATGCCCTCGGCTCCCCCACTCCAGCCAAGCATGGTTTTGCCGTGGGCGTTGATGATGCGCTGCACATGGTGCATGAAGTGTGTTTGGAGCGCATGGGCATCGGGGAGATTGTGCTTTTTCATAAATTCCTGTGCTACAGCCGACTCGTTCCACCACTTGGGTGCGCACTCGTCGCCTCCGGCATGAATGTATTTGCTTGGGAAAAGCGCGCAAACCTCGTTGAACACGTCGTCGAGGAAACTGAACACTTCGGGCGTGGGTGCCAGCACGTTGTTTTGGCGATTGTAGATGCCCCAAGTGAGCGCGGTGCGCTTGCCCTCGCGTGGCGTGGTGCTAAATTCGGGGTGAGCGGCAAGCACCGCCATGCAGTGGCCCGGTATGTCGATTTCGGGCACCACGGTCACAAAGCGCTTGGCAGCATAGTCAACCACCTCTTTCACTTCGTCTTGCGTGTAGTATGCCTGATAAGGGCGCTCGCCATATTCGCCGGGGAACAAGCCCTTGATTTCGCCAGCGCGGTAACTGCCTTTTTCGGTGAGTTCGGGGTGACTTTTCAACTCTATTCGCCAGCCCTGATCATCGGTGAGGTGCCAGTGGAAAATGTTCAACTTATGGAGCGCAATCCAGTCGATATATTTCTTCACAAACGACACCGGGAAGAAGTGACGCGCCACGTCGAGGTGCATACCACGATAGCCGAATCGTGGATAATCGGTAATCTCCACCAGAGGCAGCTGGGGAATGTCGCCAGCGCGTGTGGGAAGCATCTGAACGAGCGTGGTCACGCCAAGGAAACACGCCTCTGGACTTCGCTTTGCGCCCATGATGGTCACGCCGTTGCTCGTCACGGCGAGGGAGTATTGCCCATCGCGCGCCTTGCCGCCGAAGTCGTCGGTTAGAATATGGATAGCGGCTTCGCCCTTGCTTTTCACAATGCGCAACGGCAGCCCCAAATATTCGGAACAATAGTTTTGCAGATATTCAGCAGCCAACATTGCGTCGGCATTCTCGGCATACACGCCAGCACCACGGTGGATTTGGAATCGGCCGTCGGTGTCGGTGATGCGCACGCTACAAGGCTTAGGCAGCACATTCAACTCCTGCGCCGCACCTAATCCTTGCGCCACCCCAACAGTAAAAATACCACTCATCATCACCATCAAAATTAAAATTTTCACACACTTCATAAAAAAAAGCCCTAATTTATAAAACTTTTTCAAAGATAATCGTTTTCCCCCAAATCACAAACATCACCCCGCCCCATATTCCCCTGCAATTAAGAACGAATTTAGCAAACAAATGGAGTGAAAATTTGGAGTGCTACTTCAGATTTTGACAGAAAATCTGAACCGCTACTTCAGATTTTCACTCATAGAAAATAGTTACATCATTACAGGTCAATTAATTACATTTCTTACGATAAAAATTTTAAGAATTTAGACCTATCACACATTTTGCATTGACTTTTCTTTGTTTTTGCGTGAAAAAATCACTTAAAAGCGCCAATTTCACACAACACATTACAAACCAACCATTTATACTCTTTCATAACATTTTTTCAAGGGAATAATGGTGGTTCCGTGACACTTTTTCAAGGGAATCAGTAGAGCATACCGAAGTGGTGGAGAGGAATGGTGTTGGCAAAACCAAACTCTATATCGTCTTTCACGATGTAGGCGTTGTCGGTGTCGGCAATCTGCTTGCCGCCCTTCTTTCTCCCTCCAATCTCGAAGGTGAAACCGTCAACCAAAAAGTCGGAAACAGGCGATTCCCTCACATCTGCTTTCACCGAAAGTTGATTGAAGAAAAATGTTTCGCGAATGTTGCCAATATCGGTGTTTGCCCCACCCAAAGCGTAGGCTAAATTCGTGTTGTTGAGATAGATTTTTGCCACTTTCCCAAGTTCTCGAATCCCTGTGGTGGCAGTGAACAGGCGATTCACAAGCCCGGCGCGCTCCATATAGAGAATATAGTCGGGAAGCACATCACGCGACACACCAATAATGGCTGCAATTTTCGAGTAGTTTGGTTTGAACGGAACACTTTTAGCTATAATGGCGAGCAACTGTTTCAACTTCTGCGAAGTGGCGGCGTTCATGTTGGCAAACTGCGGAATATCAACATCTAAAATCAGTTGCACGATTTGGCGAAGTCGCTCATGGTAAAGCCCCACTTCTCTCGAAAATGGATAGTAGCCGTTATTGAGATAATCTTTGAATGCCGCCAAAGGATAATCCACACCATCAAACGCCACGTTGTGATGCAGCACATCATCAAGCGAGAGTGGTTGCAGTTGAAGGTGGTAGCGCAAATTCAAATACTCACGAAACGACATCCCATGAAGTGCGTAAAGTTGAACACGGCGCGACAAATCGTCGGTGCCTCGATAAATATCAAGCATCGAAGACCCAGTGAACATCACTTGAAGATGAGGAAGATAATCGTAAATAAGTTTCAATTCCTTCGACCAGTTGGCATATCGGTGAATTTCGTCGATAAACAAATACTTACCACCCATTTTCACAAACTGCTCCGCCAAGTCAAGCAATTTGTGATCGGCGAAATACATATCATCGGCGGTCACATACAGCGTGTCGGAAATGTTGTGGTGGAGTTTGATTCGCTGAAGCATCATGGTGGTTTTGCCCACGCCACGCGCGCCCACGATGGCAATCATTCGGTCGGTCCAAATTATCTTATCATGCAGGTAGCGCAGAAAATCCGTATTGGTTTCGCTCAGCAAGCGTTGAAATCGAGAAAAAAGTGCTTCCATATCGTTTACCCATTTTTATGATACAAATATATTGAAAGATTTTGGTTATTGCAAAATTTGCGGAGTGGAATCGACAATTTTTGGCAAAAATTGGGGATTACGGTCGGCAATTTTGGGGATTTTTGGGAGTTTTTGGGGATTTTCCGGAATGGAATCGGCAAAAATAAATAGAAATTGCGGATTGGAGTCCGCAATTTCTATCGTAAAGTATATTTCTATCGTAAAGTATATTTCTATCGCAAAGTATATATTAATATGTGGGTTTTGCGCTATTATAGTTTTTTGATGGTCTTGAGCAGTTGGTCGCCGAGACCGATGGTGTAGCCTTGACTGACGAACACCACACGGTTGAATGTGTCGGCAATAATTACCACTGGGAGCGAGCCATCGGGGTTGAGTTTCATTTCGTGAATGATGTCGGATTTGATTTTGCCGTCGGTATCCACGCCAAGCACCACGTTGGCAGGCAATGTGCCGAAATCCTCTTGCTGGAATCGTGCCAGTTCTGCCTCGCTACTGAAAAGCAGCACCAGTGGGCGGCCCCATTTGTCGAGTTCATTCGCTTCGGCGGCAATGTCGCGCATAGCATGGTTGGTAGGCTCCTGACCTACGCCGAGCACGGCTATCACGAAATATCCGCGTCCAGTCTGTGAAAGCACGCTCACATCTGCACCGTCTTTCGCAAACTTCGATTCGCTGTTGAAACTGCCAATCACGCAAACTTCCTCGTCGGAGGTGCGTACCACCAAATCGGCTTCGGTGGTGGCGTTTTCCTCAATGTTCACAATCTGTGTGGTGGCAAGCACGCTGCCGTTTGCCAAGCGTGTACCAGTCACGAGCAGGTAGGTGCCCACATCGAGTTTTGTGCCGTTTTTGAACGTGCCAGCCCAACTGGTGCCGCCGCCCATATCTACTTCGCCCTCGTCGAAATTGAGCAGCACAGCGTGGCCGTCAACAATCTTGCTAAGTGTGAAATGGCGATAATATTGAGGATTGTCGAGGAATTTGGTTGGCTCGTAGCGAAGCACCAATGTGCCTGTTGGCGCGCTGGTCTGCTCTTGTGCCTCAAAGTCAACATCAATCCACTTGTCGGCTTGCTTGTATTGCACCTTGCCGGTCACCACATCTTTGCGTGCCTCAATGTTGAGGCTGCGCGCCAAGTCAACGAAGAAGATGTCGCGAGAGCGTGAGTCGGTGAATCTCGATTGCCAAACGCCCACCGCAGTTTGAGCGATGCGAAGTGCACCCTTGTCGGGATTTAGCGTGATGTTTTTGTTCACCCATTGCGCCAAGAGTGATGGGTTGGCACGGAATGCGTCGGCCTCAGCCTTGGGGAACGAATTTTTCAGCACTTGCTTGTAGGGCTTCACCAGCAACTCATCTTCCACACGGAGGTCAATTTGCGTGTCGGTGGCATCGTAACTATCATCGAGAATTTCCATCGCCACATCGCGGAAGTCCTTCTCGCTCATGGTAGCGAAAAGTGCTTTCACACGAGCGGGATTGTCGGCGTGCTTGTCAATAAACGCCTTGATGGTTTGCCAGTTGCCACAGGCTTTTTTCAGATAAATATCAAATTCGCCATAAGCGTTGCCATTATAGAAAGTGGCTTCATAAGCCTTACGGATTGAATCCTCATACACCAGTCGCTGTGCATTTTTCGCCTTCATCGCCTCGTCAACCTTTGGCAGAGTTACCTTTTCTGGTGGAGGCACGATGTCAAATTCCTCATAGCGGCACACTTTCGTCTTGGTGTCGGTGGCAGCGCTATGCTGGAGCGTGATGGTGATGGATTTGTCTTTGCCAAACGATACCTTGCTGTAGCCATACACACCATCTTTCGAAGCCCACACCATCATGTCGCCCATGCCGGCGGTGAGGAATGTGGCACCTTGCTCATCGGTGTATTTGTTCACAGCGGTGTAGAATTCGCCATAATTGTAGATTTTAAATTCCACCAAAGCATCTTCCACAGGGCGGTTTTGGGTGTCAACCACCTTGAAATCGACGCGGGCTGTGGTGCCATAGTTGTCAATCAGATTGATTTCGGTGTAGTTGCTGGTGCGCAGCATCACTTCTTCGGGGCCGCGATAGTCGCCGAATGCACGGGTGTGCATCAGCATGGCGCGAGAGGCAGGAGCGTTGAACCAGCCGAGGTTGAGAATGGCTTCTGGCTCGCAAGCACCGAGGAAGTACCATTGTCCGTCGGCCCAAGCCTCCACCCACGCATGGTTGTCGTCGGTGTGTGCCCATCTTGGGGTATATACCTGGCGTGCTGGAATGCCCACCGAGCGCAAAGCCGCCACGGTGAATGTGCTTTCCTCGCCGCATCGCCCGATAGCCGTTTTCTTGCAAGCCATTGGCGAAAGCGTGCGCGCATCCGATGGCTGATAGGTGACATGCTCGTGGCACCAGTGGTTCACCTCCAAAATAGCGTCTTTCATGCCCAAACCCTTCACTCGGTCTTTCAAATCCTTGTAAAACTCGATGCGCGCATTGTCGAGTGCCTCGTTGTTCACACGCAGTGGCAACACAAAGTGGCGAAACAGCAATTCGGGCACGGTCTGCCCCCATGCCATTTCCTGCTGCGCCTTGAAAGTGGCACGCACATTATTTAAATAGAACGAATAGTCGTAGTCGGTGGCATCAGCCACAGGCATGTAGGCATACAGAAATTGCAACGCCTCTTGCTCGTAGGCAGTGGCGGCTGCGCTCTCTTTCGAGAAGTTGAGTTTCAACTGCGCAAGTTTTTTCGTGTAGGCTTGCTTCACCTGCCCACGATACGCGGCATCGGTGATGAAATTGCGCTCCGCATTCATACCGAGCACCATCAAGCACAGAAGTAGTGTAAGAGCTTTTCTTTTCATTATCCGGTTAGTTTTTTGTTTAGAAGAGTATTTTTAAAAAGAGGGTCAATTATTAAGGGCGGCGATGGTGGCTGCCACGCGGCGCTCGGTGGTGTATTGGAGCGTAGCCTCGTCGGCATCGGGCTTGCCCATCGCCACGCCGCCGTGCATATAGGCGGTGGCGCTTTGCTGTGGCTCGCGTGCCGAGAAGTGAAACGCTGTGATGCCTGTGGTGGCATGGATTTTGGCAATGTTGCCCTCATTCACGCCACACCCTGCCATGATGATGGGCTTTTCCACATCAGCCTCCTGAATCTGCTTGAGCAAGGCGATGCCAGCCTCGGCTGTGGGTGCCTGGCCCGATGTGAGCACACGGTCGAAGCCCAGTTCCTTCAACTTCGGCAATGCCTCAAGCGGAGATTTGCAGCGGTCGTAAGCACGGTGGAAGGTGCACGACAGTCCACCAGCGTGGCGCAACAGTTTGACGCAGTTTTCCACATCAATGTCGCCATCGGCGGTGAGGCAGCCAAACACCACTCCATCCACCCCGATTTCCTTACACATAGTGATGTCGAGCCCCATTCGCTCAATTTCAAGAGGCGAATAGGTGAAGTCGCCGCCACGAGGGCGAATAATCACATGCAGTTTGGTGGAGTGGAGCATTTTGCGCGCATACGAAATCTCGGCATACGACGGCGTGGTGCCACCTTCGGGAATTCCGGCGCACAGCTCTACACGAGTTGCGCCAGCAGCCTGAGCTGCAAGGCAACTCTCCAGACTGTTGGCGCATATTTCAAATTCAAATGAATTCATAACTCAATTATTTTCACCGAGGGAGGAAGCGTCGCTGTGTGCGTCACATCTTCCCCGCCCCCTCGGCGGAATTTAGAACACAAGTCCGATACCACCCATGAAACTCATCTTTTGAGCGCCTTGAGTGTAGAGGATGTCCCATTGCTTGTTGAGCAAGTTGGTGCCCTTCACCCAAATGGTGAGGAACTTGTCGAAGCGGTAACTTGCTCCTGCGTGCAGGTTCATCACATCGCTCAAATCGTCAACTTTGAACAATGGCACGTCGGTGTCGGAATGTATGCTTTCCACATAGTGTCGCTTAGCACGGTATTCCAAACCTGCGCTGATGGTGAAGCCCTTGAACAGATAGAGGCTCAGGTCGGCGTTTGCCACCATCTTCGCACAGTCGAGCCCCAGCATGTAGCCGCTGTAACTCTTGCCGTATTCAAATTTGTCGTCTTGTGGCGCATAGGTGAATCCCAAGTTCAGCTCTGCAATAGAACGGAGTTTGTAGTCAACTTGCGCGCTGGCTTTCATACCCTTGCAGTCCCAGTTCATCAGTCGGGTGCTGGCATCCCAAGTGCCGGCGATATGTTCCAAGTTGTCTTTGAAAATGCCGTAGCCCACCAATGCCTTCACGGTGAGTCCACTGAATGGGCCAACCTTGAAACCAGCCTCGGCATCGAGTGGTACGAAGGTGTTGCGGTAGCGGCCGTTAGGATCGAGATAGCGGTTGAGGGCAGCCACACTGCTGAGCGTGTTGAAACGCTTGCCACCCTCGGCATTCACATAGAGCGAAACGCCTGGGGTGAACTCGTAGGCAAGGTGCACATTAGGCGCGAGGCGGAATGCGGTGCCGTCGCCAAACGAGAAATTCACATTCACACCAAGACGGGCAAGCACATTCTGTCCGAAATAGGTGTAGAATGGCGAGAGTGTCACCATAGTGGCATTGTCGTCCACCTTGTCGAAGATGTTGAGCGCAGGGTCGGTGATTTCGTGGTGCGAGTGTTTGAGCGCATCGAGTTTCACGTTCATGCCGATGCTTGAGTTTGCCTCAATGCCATATTTTGCGCCCACGTTGGCTTGGAAATAATGCTCTTTCGCACCGTCGAAGCCATCGTAGCGAGTTGGGTCGGAGATGTTAAAACCGTTTTTGTAGCCTGCATAGTTGTAGTTCACGCCCACTTCGTAAGACACATCGTGGAAGCGCGACACATTCACCTTGCCACTCCAAGAGCCGCCAAAACTCATGTCGAGGAAGTTCTGGTCCTCATTCCACCATGGATTTGACAGAGGTCCTGCGACCAATGGCTGTGCATAATAGTTGAAGCGGTCGAAATGCACCTTCGCGCCGAGGTTCAACGTGCCGTTGGCAAAGGTCTTTTCGGCATCCAGTCCCACCACATTGTCGCAGAATTTTTGCTTCACATCGTTGTCCACAAAATTTTTGCTGGAGTTTTTGCCATTCCAAGTGCTGTTGTGCTGTGCCCAAGCGTCGAGTTTAAAAGTCTCGGCATCCACAAGGCGGTAGCCGAGGCTGCCCACCATGTTGAGTTGTGTGCCGGCACCGGCATACAGATATCCACGCTGATTGCTGAAACGGTGACCAGTGCGGTAGCCGTAAGGCAGCATGGTGGGGATTTCCACACTCACTGCAGTAGGCTCAGCCCAGTCGGTGTAGTTGATTTCCGACTTTTCAGAGCCTCTCACTGGCTTCAACACGCGTGGAAGCGAACTCTTCTTCGCCGCTTTTTTCACCACTGGCACAAAGTCTTTGGGCAGGGTGATTTCCTTTTGCAGATTTTCCTGTGCAAAGCCAGCCATCACGGTGAAGGCGGCTGCAAGCACACTCACATATATCTTTTTCATAATGCTATAATACTCTAATGTGTGTGAAACTTCTTCATTATTTCTTCTTTGCTCTTGTCACAACTTTTGGCTTGCTGAGCGATTTCAGTCGTGATTCGATGTCGCTGAAGATGTCTTTTTCTTTGCCTGGATAGTTGTTCTTGAGGCTTTCAAGATATTCGCGTGCGGCTTTTGGCTTGCCTTCCTTCACAAGCACATCGCTCAAGAGGATGTAGGCACGGCCAATCCAGTAGGTTTGTGGAGTGCCCGAATCGAGCAGCGCATCGATTTGGTCTTCCGCACCCTTGTAGTTGCCTCGTTCCATCTGCAAGCGAGCCAATTCCCATGCTGCGCGTGCGCCATGCTCGGTGCTCATGTCGGTGGCGAGAGCCTTGAGGTCGGTTTCCGCAGTGTCGAAGTCCTTCTTGCCGATATATCCCACTGCACGGCCGAGTTTCACCTCATTGATTTCGTCGGCGGTGAGTGATGAGTTCTGGAGCAAGTTGTCGGCGGTGGCAATCACATCGTCGAAGCGTTTGATGTCGGTGGCTGCGCGCATCAAGCCCTTTTGAGCCACCACCTTGCTGTCGTTGTCCTTCGTGCGCTCGATGATTTGCTCATACACCTTGATGGCCTCGTCTTGCTTGCCTTGGCGCACAAGAATATCGCTCTTCATCACCAGTGCGTCCTCAGCCCAGATGGCGTCTTCGCCATAGGTGAGTGCCTCGTTGATTTGGGCGAACGCCTGTGTGAGGTTGCCCTTTTCGTAGTGGTAACGGCCGATGTAGTATTTAGCGGCTGCCACATTCGCACCTGTAGGATAGTCCTGGAGGTATTTCTCCATCTTCAAGATGCTTGGGTGGGTGGCGGTGGCTGCTTTCTCGGCTGCCTCGAAGGTCAGGCGGTCGATGTCGCTCACTTCCAGTTTTGGAGCGTTAGGCACGGTGGCGATAAATTCCACATACTTGTTGAGTTCCTCGCGCTCGGCATACATCGACTTGAGGTCGTCGGCTGCCACCTTGGCTTCCTCGCTGGTAGGAGCGTCGGTAATCACACGCTTGTAGGCCTCGATAGCCTGTTCTTGGTTGCCCAGATTCTTCTGAATCAAAGCCAAGTGGAGCATACCCTGGCGTGCTTCCGCTTGCTTAGGATATTTCTCGCCGAGTGCCTTGTATTGCGCAGTGGCTTCCTTGATTTTACCCATCGCCTCGTAAGAGCGGGCAATTTCAAGCAGTGCGGTAGGCACCTTGGTGCTTTCGGGGTATTTCTCAATCAAGTCGTTCATCTGCTTGATTTTGCTTGGATAGTCCTTCATCCAGCCTGCCATCATAGCCTTGTCGAACATTGAGCCGTCGGCTGCGCCAGAGGTGGTTTCGATAGCCTTCTCGTATTGGCTTTCAGCGTTCTTGAAGTCGCCGGCATAGTAATAGGTGTCGGCTATACGGTCGTGGGTATCGCTGGTGAGTGTGGAGTCGAGCGTACCCGATGCCAGAGCGAGTTCGAAGTTCTTGCGCGCCTCCTCAAAGTTCTTCTGCTGATATTGTGCGTAGCCGAGGTTGTAGAGCGCCTTGCCATAGTTGGCGTCGGTCTTGTCGGCATCCTTCACATATTCCTTCAGGTTGCTCACGGTGCTCTCGTAGTCGCCGCCGATGTATTGTGTTTCGGCAAGCCACAGTCGGCTTTCGTTCAAAATCTTCTTATCGTAGTTGCCCACCTTGATAGCCTTCTTCAGATAGTTGGCTGCTTCCTTGCGGTAGCCCTTCTGCATCGACTTCACGCCCAAGTTGTAGAGCACATTCTGCTTAGCCTTCAGAATGGTGGGACTTGGATTCTTGATGTTTTCGATACTGGTGAGCGCGCGCTCGTAGTTGTTGGTGGTGTAGTAGAGTTGCACAAGGTGCTTTTCCACCGCACTCTTATAAGTGGAGTAAGGGAACTCGTTGAGGAAGTTCTCAAAGAGTTCGATGTCGTTGCCAAACGGAGTGGTGCTACCCTTGCTCTGGCACACGGCGTAGTTGTAGTAGGCGTTTTCCTTCACCTCTCTGTCGAAGTCCATGCTCGACGACTTTTCAAACGCCAAAGCCGCCAACTTACTTTCGCCAAGTTTGAGTTGGCTCTGACCGATGTAGAAGTAGGCGCTTTGTGCCATGTCGTCGGCCACGTCGGTCACTTGGCTCAGGTGCTGCACGGCGTTGGTGTAGTCGGCAGAGTCGAAGTCCATCACACCCAGTGCGTAAGATGCCGAGCGCATCAGTGGGTCTTGTGTGGTGGCAACGTATTTATTGAGGTGCTCGCGGGCCTTGGTCACCTTGTCTTTGTGATAGTAACTCTCACCCACCAAACGGTGAATTTCGGGAGCGAAATAGTCGTTCACCTCATCGCTCAACAGCGTTTCGCCCAGCGAAATCACACGGTCGTAGTCCTTGTGGTTGAAGTCGATTTGGCACATGTAGTATTGGCTCTGGTAGCCCAACTCGCCAGCACGGTCGATGTCAGAGAACTTAGCGTAGGCGGCATCATAGTGCTTGTTGGCGTAGTCGATGTAAGCGTTGTAGAAACGGGTGGCATTGTCGTAGCGGCGTGTGCCTTTCAGCGTTTCGTAGAGGTAGCGAGCCTCGGCATACTGCTCAAGTTGGAGGTTACAGTAAGCCATGCGGTAAATGAGGTCTTCATTCATGTCGCCGTCGAGCGCACGCTCGCGCACCTGACTGTAGGAAGTGAGCGCATCGCCATATTCGCCATGATAGAAGTGGAGGTTACCGATTCTCATCAGCACATCGGGCATCAACTCCGAAGTGGGATAGTTGGCGGTGAATGCTCGGAGTGCGTTAAGAGCCCCAGCCTCATCGCGTTCGAGGCGGCTCAAAGCCATGTAATAGTCAGCCTGTTCGCGCAAGGTTGCACTTGAAGGCAATTCCTTCACTCGCTTCATCTGGTCGATGGCGCCAGTGTAGTTGTGGCTCTCATACATGAGTTTTCCACGCTCGAAATAGCCTTGTGCATCGCTATTGGTGAGCACATTTTGCGCACCCACCAATGCAGGAACTGCAAGGCTGGTCGAAAGTACGACTGTTTTCAGTTTCATCATGCTTATTATATGTTTTAATCCCGTAAAACTACGGACACAATTATCCAAAGTATATAATTATGCAAATTTACTCATTATTCCCAAATTCTTGCCATCACCCGCCCTCTTTTCTCCTTAAAAAATTGTAAATCCACCAAATCGACAAAAGCAACCAAGCCATCAGCCTCATTGCAAAACGAAAAAGAGTGAGAATATTTGTTAGTCTTTCAGGCAGCCTATAGGCACCACATACACCCCGTCGGTTCGTCGGTAGGCGTAGTCGCCTGTGCCCACAAGCACCATCATGAAGGAAGGTTCGTTCATTTTGTCGGTGTTTATCTTTTCTGCCAGTTTTTGCAGATTCTCTGCACCCTCGTTGATAAGTCGGTCGCCACCGAGTTTTATCTCCACAAGCCCGTATTTACCATTACGAAGGTGAACCACCGCATCACATTCCAAGCCACTTCTGTCGCGGAAGTGATACACCTCGCCATCCAAAGCATCGGCAAACACACGAAGGTCGCGCACGCAAAGCGTCTCAAAAAACAGCCCCATCGTGTTAAGGTCTTTCAGCAAATCGTTTGGACCAAGCCCCAAAACGGCGGTACCGATAGATGGGTCGATAAAATAGCGGGTGTTTGCCGTTCTGACCGCCGTCTTTGAACGCAAGTTTGGATTCCAAGCCTCGGAATCTTCAATCACAAAAATCTTTCGCAACGCCTCCATGTAGCCGCCTGCTGTTTTTACGCTGATTTCATTTTCGTCGTTGGTGGCCATATCAGCCACAATGGTGCCGATTGTGGCTTGAGATCCTTGGTTGCGAGCATAAGAGCGCAGCAATAATCGAGCTGTAGTGGAGTTGCGATTAACCCCATCTACCCTGGAAATGTCTTTTTTTATCACAGCATCCACATAGTCGAATGCTTGCGAAAGAGCAGCTTCTGCTTCCAATCCACAAGCGAAAGGCCAACCTCCACGGCATATCAGATATGCGAGGTCGTCGATTTTGAGTTTGTTGACAGCCAAGATTTTATCAGGAGACGCAAACAACTCCTTCAGACTCACTTTTCCATTCGATTCTCCCGACTCATACAAACTCATCGGGCGCATCGTCAGCCAGCTGAAACGGCCTGTACCAGAATGGTGCATATCTTTTTCTTCCACAGGCACAGCAGAGCCTGTCAATACAAACTGCCCCACCTCGTGCCGGTGGTCAACTTCAAATCTTATGGCATCCCATAGTTTTGGTGCAAGTTGCCATTCATCGATAAGCCTTGGGGTATCGCCATCTAACAACACCGATGGTTCGATTTCTGCCATTTGCAAGTTTGTTTCCAGCGATGCAGGATTATCCATATACAATATGCTTTTAGCCTGCTGCTCGGCAGTGGTGGTTTTGCCACACCACTTGGGACCTTCTATTAGAATAGCCCCCTTGCTTGCCAACTTTTTGGTAAGCATTTTATCTGCTATTCTTGGTTTGTATTCCATTTGGTTAAATTTACTGGTTTTCAGATGCAAAGATATGAAAAAAGTTTTACATTTCCTCAGTTGGCAAGTTTTTATTTCCTCAGTTGGCAAGTTATCACTTCCTCAGTTGGTAAGTTTTCACTTCCTCAGTTGGCAAGTTTTCGCTTCCTCGGTTGGTAAATGGTAAGGGGAATGTGATTGGTGCATAGATAGCGAATAAGGAATTTAAGGCACAAATACAGAACTACTTCCGTAATTTTTCATAACTTTGCGGGGAATTTTATTTTTTAATGATGATGAAAATCAAATGTTTATTGTTTGGAGCGGTGATGCTGATGGGGCTTTGCGCCTCCAGTTGCTCGAAGGCTAACGCCAACGATGGCACACAAGCCGATTCGGTGTGCATCGTTGATTCCGACTCTGTTCGCATCGCCGACTCTGTTCGCATCGCCGACTCTGTTCGGATGGCTGATTCCATTCGCATCGCCGACTCAATTCGGGTGGCGGACAGCACCTACCACATCACACTGCTTTTCGCCGGCGACTTGATGCAGCACAGTCAGCAAATACAGATGGGGCGAAAAGCCGATGGCACATACGACTACAGCCTCTGCTTTAAATATATGAAGGAGGAAATTGAGCGTGCCGATGTGGCGATAGCCAATTTCGAGACCACGCTCGGCGGCGCGCCCTACACCGGCTATCCGCAATTCTGCTCGCCCGACCAGTTCCTGATCGACAGCCGCGATGCCGGTTTCGACATCATGCTCACCGCCAACAACCATGTGTGCGACCGCTATTCGAAGGGCATTGAGCGCACCATCGCCATGATGGACTCGCTGAAGGTGCCTCACCTCGGCTCATACGTGAATGAGCAAGAGCGCGAGAAGAATTATCCTTTCCTACTGGAGAAGAACGGCTTCCGCATCGTGCTGCTCAACTACACCTACGGCACCAACGGGATTCCCACCCGTAAGCCTAATGTGGTGAACTATATCGACAAGAAGCAGATGGCTATCGACATTGCCAAGGCGAAAGGCATGAACCCCGACGCCATTATCGCCTGTATGCACTGGGGCGTGGAATACACGCTGCAACCGGTGCCCGCGCAGCGCCAACTCGCCGACTGGCTTTTCAGTCAGGGCGTGACGCACATCATTGGCGGTCACCCTCATGTGGTGGAGCCGATGGAGGTGCGCACCGATGCCGCTGGCGATAAGCATGTGCTGGTGTATTCGCTCGGCAATTTCATTTCAAACATGAGCAAGCCTAACACCACCGGAGGCATGACCGTGCGCCTGCAACTCAGCAAACAGCACGGCAAAACCACCCTCGCCCACACCGACTATTCGCTCTACTTCGTGAGCCGTGGCTTGTCGAACGGCAAGGGGCAGTCGATGGTGCTGCCAGTCTCCATGCCCGACAGCCACCTCAACGCCCACGAGCGCGCTGTGAAGCACCAGTTCACCCGTGCCGCCCGCGCCATGTTTGCGCGCAGCAACAAAAACGTATCCGAACGCCAAATTCCCCTCCCCACAGTAAAAAAATAACTTGACAACTGTTGGGGGGATTATATACCCTATCACACAGGGGGATTAACTGGAATTTTGCCAGTTTATTCCCCTGCTTTTTACCCTTAAAATTTGCTTGTTTGGCGTGAAAATCGGGGTGTTTATCTAATTCGTTTGGAAAAACTTTATGTGTGAATTAATTTTGCATTGTGATTAATATGCTTTTTCATAGTAAAGCAAGCGATAACATTTAATTTGAATTTGTGGAATTGCAGTGACCCGCAATTCCGCACCAAAAAGTTTGTAAGAGTGATTTTTCGCTTCTCTCGCAGTGATTGCGCGGGAAGTTTTTTTTGTGCGCCCCCACCAAAAAAAATAAATGACATACAAGTTGTCCCTGTGATAATTTAGTAATGAATGTAAAAATCCCTCGGGATTTTTACATTCACTAAATATATGATTACAGGGACAACTTGTATGTCATTCCCTTAAATTGGGGCGTGTGACTGAATTGGGGCACTGTTATGTGCGCTTTATGCATTTAGATATTCTCTGCCTAATTCGCGTACTGCTCCGAGAATATATTCCTCTCTTTCTTTTGATGGTTTTTTGAAACCGTTGATATAGTTGCGCAACAAGGTGGCGTTGATTTTACATTTCTTGGCAAATTCTGCTATGTTGATTTCCGGATGCGTCATGAAGAATCGTTGTAATACAGATGGTTCTGCATCCTCATACTCAAAACTTTCAAAGCTCACATCTTCGTCAAGTGCACGCCAATGAAAACCATCAAGTCCAGTGGTGTACTGTGCACGCTCTTCATCGGTGGCATCTTTCAGTTTTGGATACCACAACAGCGATTGCTTCAGAATTTTCCCTTGCTCATCTTCACCAAAGATGTGCTCGCCGTCAAACCATATTTTAGTAATCTTTTTCATCGCTTGTCTTTCTTGTTAAAATAATTGTCCCAGTATTTAATGATGAGGTCTTTATTCTCGTCGATTACGGTGACAATGCGCTTCAAGTCACTTGCTTTTATGTTGTGTCGCTCTCTTAGCACAAAATTTGCACCATCCCAGTCGAAAATTGCAAGACCATCGTGTCCTTCTACATGCACATGGATTGGTTCATGCTCTCTGCTGTAAAAGAAGAACGAGAAGCCAAAAAACCGAAATATTTCAGGCATAAGTAAATTTTTTACATTTATTATTTTGCACAAATATAGGTATTATTTTCAATACCTCCAACAGGCGAGCAACATTTTCCCAAGTGAAATTCGCTTTTTTGATAAGTCGCTTTTATGCCGTCAAAGATTCGGGGGTGTTAATTGGATAAAAATGGATTAAATTGGGTGTTTCTATCAGGCACACTGGGCGCATCAGGTCTGTCTGGCCCTGCGCTTCCCCCCAAAAAAACTTGTTGACCTGTTGACCTGTTGGCTCGTTGACTATTTAAATGTGCGTTTGTTGGCTTTTTTTGTTAACTTTGCAGTTCGGATTAATTTTTCCGGAAACGACAAAGAAAACAACATTATCTTTAAAACTATATTGAAAAGTTATGGTTATCGGCTATAGTGCAAAACACATGCTTGAAGAAGAAGGTCTGCTCGGACTTTTTGGAAGGCTAACCGTGGAAGCCATGGCAGAGCATTTCCAACACGACGACTATATATTATACGCTCCCGACACCAAGAACGACACCACTTGTATCAACAATCTGCTGGTGCACTCATCTGTGCATCTGAAAACGCCACACAGCAGCGGTTTTGGCAACGACAACAGCAAGGCTATCGTGCAAGCCACGCATCGCCATGGTGTGCAGGTGTTTCACGGATTGGCGACCGACATTCCCGAAGGACTGGAGCGCAACGGAATTGCCACGGTGCTGACGGTGGGCAACTTGCTGCACAAGCATTACCCCGAACGCTATTCGTGGACGGAACGCTTTTTCATCAACAGGGCATTCAAGAAGGCACTGAAAAGCGTGGATGCCGTGGTGGCGATGAGCGAGTTTAGCAAAAGCGAAATTGTGGACCAGTATGGCGTGGACCCCGAAAAAATCAGGGTGATTATGCCTGTATGCGAAAAGGTGTTTGCCGAATCGGTGTCCGACGAGGCGAAGAAGGTGCACCGCCAGCGATTTGGCTTACCCGAACGATTTATTTTGGTGCCCGGTATGCTCGACGAGCGCAACAATATGCTGAAGGTGGTTGATGCCTTGGCAAAGTTGGGCGATGATGAGTTGGGTATCGTGGTGATGGGCCACCGCAACGGCTATTACCAGAAAATCAAGGCTCACGCCGCGCATTTGGAACTCCCCAACCCCATCGTGCGCATCAGGGAAAGATACAACGCCGCCTTCAACGTGGTGTATGCCATGGCTTCGGTGGTGGCATATCCCTCTCGCTATGAGTGTGCGAGTATGCCCATCATGCGATGCCTGAGTTGCGGCACACCTGTGGTGGCTGCCACAGGCTCGTGTATGGAGGAATATGGCGGTGATGCCGCACTCTATTTCAACCCCGACTCTACTGACGAACTGGCTGATGCCATTTCTCGCGCCATGGGCTCGGAGCGTGAAGCGCTCTTGGCGGCCGCCAAGGTGCAAAACGAGAAGTTCACCTCGCTGCGCTTGGCCACCCAGTACCGCGAACTCTACCACGAATTGCGAAGCAACAAGAAACATCAATAATATTAACATATCAGAACATGGCAAAAGCAACTGAAATCGACATTGAAGCCCGCGCGAAAGCCGGACGCGAGAATTTTCTGAAAGGCTACAACTGCGCCCAATCGGTGATTGCGGCTTTTGCAGATATTTACCCTTCCGACAACATCGACACGCTCTTGCGCCTGTCGGCTTCGTTTGGTGGCGGCATGGGGCGCTTGCGCATGACTTGCGGTGCGGCGAGCGGTATGTTTATGCTTGCCGGACTTGAAAACGGCAGCGCCACCCCCGGCAATATGGAGGCACGCACCCGAAACTACGCACTGGTGCAGGAATTGGCGGCGAAGTTCAAGGAGGAAAACGACTCGTTGATTTGCGCCGAACTCTTAGGTATGCGCACCGGCAAGATTGAGCCACCACGCCCCAGTGAGCGCACCACCGAATACTACCGCGAGCGTCCATGCCCACGCCTGGTGGAATGTGCCTGCCGCATCTACGCCCACCATCTCGCAAACAAGGATGACTGATTTTTTAGATAATAAGGAGATATGATGAAACGATTTGCAATTTTGATGCTGATGCTTGCGCAAGTGGTTACGGTGCTTGCTGGTCAGTATGAGCTGATTAGCGACACGCTCACAAATTCGAAGATTTATCCGGGCACCACTCATGCGCTGCAGGTGTATGTGCCCGAAAAATACAACGGCCAAGAACCTGCGTGCCTGTATGTGGGGCTCGACGGTGTGCTTTGCAACGCCCCTACCGTAATCGACACGCTGATTGCGCAGGGCAAGATGCCGGTGACCATCGGCGTGTTTTTGCAACCGGGCGTGGTGCACGATGCCATGGGCAATGTGGTGCGCTACAACCGTAGCAACGAGTTTGACCGCACATCGCCACTTTTCGCCGAATTTCTGGAAAAGGAGGTGCTGCCCGAAGTGCAAAAACTCACCGACAGCAAGGGCAACCCTATCCGCATTTCACGCCACACCGAAGACCACATGATTTTCGGATTGAGCAGTGGCGGTATTGCCGCATTTATGGCGGCTTGGCACCGTCCCGACATGTTTTCGCGCGTGTTTAGCGGCGTGGGTACTTTTGTGGGTATGCGTGGCGGCAACGAAGTGCCTATGTTTGTGCGCAAGGGCGAACCTCGTGCGCTGAAGGTGTGCTTGCAAGACGGCACCGACGACGCTTGGAATCCATTGTTCGGCAACTGGTACGAGGGCAATCAGATGCTTGCCTCGGCACTGGATTTCGCTGGCTATAAAACCAAATTCGACTGGAGCGACAGCGGCCACGATGTGGGACGCGCCACCCTCATTTTCCAAGAAATGATGGAATGGATGTGGGAAGGCTGGCCTGCCGACGTGGTGCCGGGTGCCACCAAAAACGATTTGCTGAGCAAAGTGCTTGTGCCCGACAGCGAATGGGAACTTGCCGACACGGTGGTGAATATGCCTGCCTCTTGGGGCAACATGGTGTATTACCCCGACATGAGCCTTGCCGTGAAGGAGGCGCAAGGCAGCAACTGCCTGAACCAGGTGATTGTGGACGACGGTCAGAACATGTATGAGCAGCCTTTCTACTGGCTGCACAGTTTCGACAATGCCCAGCTCGAAATCGGCCCGATGGAATTTGACGCCGATGGCAATCTGTGGGTGACCACCAACGCCGGTATTCAGATTTGCGACCAAAACGGCAGAGTGCGTGGCATGGTGATGCTGCCCTGCCTTGGCGAAAAGAAGAACTGGAAAGCCATCAAAATCCAAGATGGCGCTGTGATTCTCTTCGACGAACAGCAAAACGCCTACGTTCGCCCCTTCCGCGTAAAAGCCCCCCAAGGCGGCACCCGCCCCAAATCCCAAGGCCAAGGATAGGTCTCTGGAAGTCAACAAGTCTACGAGTCAACAAGTCTACGAGTCAACAGGTCAACGAGTATTCGAGGTTCCAAGTTTTTTGGGGTTAGACTGGTTTGCGAGTTGATGAAAGAGTAAAAACGAGAACACCTATTTAATCCATTAAAATCCATTATCAACTATTTTTATTATTATTATTGATTTTCAAATTAGGTGTAAATCGGGTTTAATGGATTAAATAGGTGTTTCGTTTTCAGACCCCTTCAGACCCCTTCGGACCCAAAACAGACCCAAAGCAGACCCTTCATCCCCCCCAAAAAACTTGTTGACTCGTTGACCTGTTGACTTGTTGACTCAATTACTCCTTTGTGAGCACTCGTGGGAGCAGGGTGCGCACGCCTGAGGCGAATTGCACTTCGCAACTGCCGTTGGGCTTCACACCCACCACCGTGCCTTCACCGAACACAGCATGCTTCACGATGTCGCCGATATGGATTGCGCCATCGTCGGCAGCCGATGCCGGGACTTCGCTTGAGGGGCTGTCGTCGTAACTTTCGATGCCCAACTGGTCGTTTAGTTCGTCAATCATCGCTTTTGCATTCATATAGATGTGGGGTGGAATCTTTCGCTTCACATCTATGATATTTTCGGGAATCTCCATCAGGAAGCGAGAGGGAAATTTTCCGCACTGGTTGGCTGCGCTGTAGCCCTCGCTCTCGGTCAGAATCAGTTCACGCTCGGCGCGCGTAGCCGCCACGTACATCAATCGGCGTTCCTCTTCCTCGGCAGCCTTCAAACGCTCACGAATGGCGCGATGGCTGGGGAAAACACCCTCGTTCATCCCCATCACAAACACATAGGGGAACTCCAATCCCTTCGCCTGGTGAATGGTCATCAACTTCACAGCATCTTCGTTGCTGCGATAGTCGGCATTGGTGTAGAGCGCGATATCTTGCAGATAATCATCGAGCGACACCGGTTCTTCGCCCAAGCGTCGGCTGTTTTCATAGTCCTTGATGCTGTGGAGCAATTCTGTGATATTTTCAAGTCGGTCTTCGTCCTCATCGCTGCGATATTCCTCTTTCAGACCGCTGCTCGTGAGCACTTGGTCGAGCGTGCTGCCAATGCCACAGCCCTTCGCTATCAGGGTGCGGCCAGCCTCTATCTCCTTCACGAAATCAGCCATTTGCGTGCGGCGGAGTTCGGGCGAATCGATGAAGGCGCTGAGCGTTTCATACAGCGACATCGGCTGCTCTAAATTCTCCGCACGCCTCATCAGCCATTCAAGCGACTTTTTGCCGAATTTGCGCGACGGCACATTGCACACACGCAAAAACGCCAAATCATCGTTCGGGTTGGCAATCAGACGCAAATACGACAGCGCGTCCTTGATTTCCTTGCGCTCGAAGAAGCGAATGCCACCCCACACGGCGTAGGGTATGCCATTCTTAATCAACTCCTGCTCCACTCCACGCGATAGGTAAGCCGCACGGAAAAGAATGGCGATTTCACCGTAGGAGCCCTTATCTTTTTTCACCGCCTTGGCGATGGTGTCGGCTATCCACTTACATTCCTTGCTGTCGTCGTCGGCGTGGTAATGCACCACTCGCACGGCACGAGGCTTTTCGGTGAACAAGTCCTTTGGCACACGGTTGCGGTTGTGGCTGATGATGGCGTTTGCCACGTCGAGGATATCGGGTGTGGAACGATAGTTCTGGTTGAGCACGATGTCGGTGTCGGCATGGAAATCCACAAACAACTGCGGACGCGACCCACGCCACTCGTAAATGGCTTGGTCGGGGTCGCCCACCACGCACAGGTTGCCCAGTCCGCCGCTCAAAATCGTGAACAGTTCCCATTCGTCGGCATCGCAATCCTGCACCTCGTCGATTTGCAGATAGTTAAGTTCCGACTGCCACTCCTTGCGCACTTCGGGGAAATTGTGGAGAATGTAGAGCGTGAAATACATCAAATCATCGAAATCCACGGCAAACAACCGAAGTTGCTCCTTCAGGTAATTGCAGAAAAACTGCATATCGGCTTGCGGCTCCGCCGTCGAATGAGGGAGCATAAATTGCGCCACATAGTCCATGCGCATCTTCCCTTTGGTTTTCCCAATATGGGCGAGGTGCTTGTTCACGGTCGATTTCTTTCGGTCGATATTCATCGCCTCCATAATGCGCTTCACCATTGCCTTTTTATCCTCATCGTCGAGAATGGTGAAAGTTTTCGGATAGCCCAAGCGATGGATTTCCTTGCGCAGAAATTTCACGCAAAAGCCGTGAATGGTACACACATAGTCGGTCACCAACCCCGAATCCACCAACCTGGATATGCGGTGCTTCATTTCCTGCGCCGCCTTGTTGGTGAAAGTCATACACAGAATGTTGCCAGGGTCCACACCCAGCACATTCACTAAATAGGCATATCGGTGAGCAATCACGCGCGTTTTGCCAGAGCCTGCGCCTGCAATGATGCGCACACTCCCCTCGGTGGCTTGCACAGCCTCCTGCTGCCGTTCGTTCAGATTTTTGAGCAATTGATTCATCATGCGATTTTCGGTATTACCCACAAAGATAACACATTTTCCTACAATTCCCCAACACCACACCCCAAAACACATAATACCAATAATTTACAAAATACATAAAAACCAAGAATTTCCAGCATCATCTACCCCCTCATAATCGACAACACCATAACGTAGGTACATGCCTTCGGCGAAAGCACTGAAAAAGTCGAAAAGAGGGGTTTTAGAGCCGTTGGAAACGGCATATTGTGGTTAACTCCATGCAAGCTCGCTTGCGAGCGCAGCTTGGAGACTGGTCCGAATATAGTGGCGAGCGTCGGAGACGGTCGGTCGTGATAGCATCAATAGTCTTGACCATAACCGACCCTCTACGAGGCTCATACCCTTTTGGGTACTATCTCCAAGCTGCGCTCATTCGCTCCTGCGGAGCTTCATTCGCTTGCATGGAGTTAACCATAATCAGCCGTTTCCAACGGCCACAAGCCACCACAAAATCTTTACTTTATTTACTATTTTTATAGTTTTTCTGTGCTCTCGCCTTCGGTATGTTTCAAACGCGATCACCAATAAATCATCAATTTAAAGCAAAAAGAAAAGGCATCTTATTAATGATGCCTAAAAAACCTATTAATAAAAATCAGGGGGAATGGATAGAAGTGAGATTCATGGTATTGATTTCAGGTTTTCAACATTTGGTGGGGGATCACTTGTTTGGTGGCAAAATTAATTGCGGAAAAAGAAAAATGCAAATTCACGCACCCTTAAATATAGTCAAAATGCACTGATGGAGTGAATTTTATCCCACAAAAACAGGCAAAAACGCCGATTTATCACTATCTTTGCAATCACCAAAACTCACCAATCCTCACGAATATGACACAAAAACAAACACAGGAAAAGCCAATATTAGGAAAGTGGAAAAATTTCTACAACCACCATATTCCGCAAGAGAAAACCATTCTCGACCAACGCCGCCAGCACCTGACAGCGTGGTATGTGGTGCTGCTCATACTGGGCATACTCGCCGACTTGCTGGAGGTGTCGGGGTCGTTCGACATCTTCTATAAATACACCAACAGCGCCTTGCTCGCACTCACACTGCTATACACAGGGCGCTATATCGCCATGAAAACCAGCATCACACGCACCATGGCACTGCTGTCGGGCAACACCCAACTTTTTATCGCCACCGACACCGTGTATTGCGCCCTCTCGCCCTCGGTGCCACACCCCCAAATGGTGATTCTGGTGAATATGCTCATCTTGGCAGGAAATATCATGTTTTCCATCGCCACGTTCCAAAGGGCAATCACGCTGTTCAATGTGGCGATAGCCGTAGCCACATTCTATTCGTGCATGATATTCTCCGACAACTACGAATTTCAGCAATATTTCACGATGGTGGTGCTGCTGTTCACCTTCACAGGCATTCTCGGACTGCACATCGCGCACAACACGCGCCAACTGCAAAGCGACTACGAGTCAATCAAGGAAGAGGAAGAAGAACTGATGCGAGTGCTCCAGCTCAACAAGGAGCAACTGAAACTCTACATCGAACTATCGAAGCGTGAATACAAGGAGGACGAAACACGACTCATTCTCGCAAAATTCAGCGAAAAGACACAGAAATACGTGGTTGACAACGTGACGAAGTACATCCAAGGCGAAAAATTCAACGAGAATCGCATCAAGGAGCAATTTCCCGAACTCTCGCCATCTGAACGCGAAATCGTGCACCTCATTCTGCGCGGACACAAGTTGGGAGCCATCTGCACCATACTCAACAAATCGGAGTCAAACATCAACACCCAGCGCGCCAATATCCGCCGAAAACTCGGCCTCCACCCCACCGACAACCTCAACAAAGCCTTAGAATCCCGAATGTCCACCTCCACCAAATAACGAGATTAGGGCGAGGTCAGACACGTCCGACTTGTCTGACTTGTCTGACAACAAATCACATACAAAAAAAGCACTGGGCAGAACGGGGGTGTTCTGCCCAGTGTTGGGGATTATGCGTATAACGATTGCAAGGGGTTAGCGGAGTTGCTTGGTGGTGGTGATAGTGCCGTCGGTGTGGCGGGCTACCACGATGTTGATGCCTTCGAATGGCACTGCGCTTTCGCGACCCATAGCGTCGAAGTAGCGAACCGATTCCACAGGAACAGTGGTCTTCACTTCAGTAACTGAAGTTTGTTCGGTTTTGCCTGCTGGCATGAAGATTACCAAGCCGAGGGTTTCGTTGTCAACTTTGTGCCAAACCACCTTCTCGATGCTTACGCTGTCTTGTGTTTCCACATTCCAGAGGTTGCCTTGAGCATAAACGGTCTTAGGACCATTGTTGAAGAGGTCGTAGAGCACATTGTTGTTGCCATTGTTCTTAAACACGTTTTCGCCTGGGTTGTAGTCGGCAGCGTTCTTGTCTTCCACCTTACCAGCGTTCACTTCTGGAGAACCGATGATGGTCACGCCCCAGAGGTTGTTTTGGATAAGGTTGCCCTTGATGTAGGCTGCGCCCTTGCCAGCAGAATCGTAGATGCTGATACCGCTACCACCATTGTTGGCGTTGGTTTCGTAAGTGTTGTCAACGATGTCGTTGTCGATGATGTAGGCGTTCACAGGACCGGTAACGTTGATACCGTAGCGGTTTTCCTTCACCACGTTGTTCTTGATCACCACCTTGTTAGAGAAAGCCATGCTAAGCATATTGCTCACAGCAATGCCACCCACCTTGGTGTAGTGTCCACCGATAATGGTGTTGTCCGAGATTTCCACATCTTCTGTACCGTAGGTGGTGAGGTTGATTTGTGGACGGTTAGAGTTCTTGTAGTTGTTGGCACCGAAGTAGCAGTTGGTGATTTTGATGCCGATTGGGGTGTTGGCACCGTTGCTGATAGCTGCTGAAGCACTTTCAAGGAAGTTGCAACGATCCACCAAGTTGCCAGTGCAAGATGCGGTGAAGTTGAGGACACCGCCAGAAGAAAGTGTACCATTGTATTTATAGAAAGTGCAGTTTTCTGCTGTCAACTGAGCCTTATCGCCACCGAAAGTGAAGCCCACATACTCAAAGCGAGCATTTTTGAGGATAGCCTTGGCATTGTCGCTAAACATACGGAATCCCTTTGGAGTGGATTCCTCACTGTCGCGAGTGATGAGCACGGTGTCGGCAGGAGCACAGTCGAGTGTACCGTTTACTCTCACTTGAAGTTTGTTGGTAAACTTCACCACTTCGTTGTTTTGCAAACGAAGCACGTCGCCATCGGAAATGGTGAATGTGGAGTCGAGCACCCAAGCGCCGTCAACCTTATGAACACCGCAAGCCTCAATCTTGGAGAGGTCTTCGAGGGTGTAAACCGTACCATTGCCTGGAGAAACGAACTCGTCGGCATAGGCGCCAGCAGCTAAAGCCGCAGCGAACATAAGAGTAATAATTTTTTTCATAAGCTTACGTTTTAATTATATTACTGAATTATTTGATATAACAAAGTTAAGAACAATCCAAGAAAAAACCAAATTTGTGTATATGTATAACCATAGCAAAATCCAAAAATTACGATTTCTAATCGGCAGAGCCTCGCTTGTTGGATAATTTGTTGTAATTTTGCAACGAAATTTACAATCTATAATCCGACAAAAAAAATGTTAGGACTCACATCTGCACTGGTCACCGTAGGACTACTGGTGATTTCAAACACTTTTATGACTTTCGCCTGGTATGGGCATCTGAAACTGCAAAACGCGGGCATTTCCACCCATTGGCCTCTGGCAGTGGTGATTTTGTTTTCGTGGGGCATCGCCCTGCTGGAATACTGCTTCATGGTGCCAGCCAACCGCATCGGTTTCTCCGAAAACGGCGGGCCATTCTCGCTGATGCAACTGAAAATCATTCAAGAGGTGGTCACTCTCACGGTATTCACCATTTTCGTGACCATTTTCTTCAAGGGCGAACAACTGCACTGGAACCACTTCGTGGCATTTTTGCTGCTGATTGCCGCCATGGGCTTCGCATTCCTCGACACCAGCAAATAAATGACATGGGCAAACTTGGCTTACATACCGAAAAGAGCATTTGGCAACGTCCTGCGTGGGTGGCGATTTTCGCATTCACTGCCGCCTTCGCATGGGGTTGGGCTTATCCGCTCATCAAACTCGGATTCGCCGAATTTGGCATCACTCCCGACCAGACTGGCAGCAAAATGCTGTTTGCCAGCGTGCGATTTGCCATTTCGGGGCTGATTATCTTGGCGATGGCGAAGGGCGCGCATCGGAGTTTCGTGATGAGCACCAGCGTGCGTGGCTGGGCGTTTATCCTCATCTTCGCCCTGCTCAACACCTCAATCCACTATGCGTGCTTCTACATCGGCCTCTCGCACAGCGCAGGTTCGCGCGCCGCGATTCTCAACTCGCTCAGCGTGTTCACCCTGGTGATTTTGGCGTGTGTGGCATATCCCTCCACCGACCGCCTCAACGCCAGCAAGGTGGTGGGTTGCGTTCTCGGATTTGTGGGCATACTGGCGCTGAACATTGGCGGTGCCGACAGCGGCGGATTCACTTGGCTGGGCGACGGCATGATTATCGGCAACGCCCTTTGCTCTGCGGCAGCCGGGCTGATGACCAGAAAGATGGGCCGACACATCGACGTGTTTGTGGGCACGGGCTACAGTCTGCTCGTGGGCGGCATTCTGCTTGCCATTCCGGGGCTGGCTATCGGTGGCACAGTGCCGATGGTTACAGCGTGGGGCATCGTGATACTGCTATTGCTCATCGCCATCTCCACCGTGGCTTTCGGTCTGTATAACAAACTGCTCAGTTGCAACCCTGTGGGGAAAGTGGCAATCTTCAATTCGCTCATTCCTGTGATTGGCGCTGTGAGCAGTTGCATTTGCCTCGGCGAACCATTCTACTGGAAATACGCCTTCGCCGCCATACTCGCCGCCGCCGGCATCTACACCATCAACAAAGCAAAAAAATAAACCTTACCCTTCCTTTGGGATATGTTGGTTATAACAATGGAAAATCCCATAGGGATTTGATGTGTGTAGGCAGGTATGCAGCAAAGGTTATGCGAAATGAGCGAAGCGAAATGGAGCATAACCGAAGCGAAATGCCTGCAAATGTCGCATAACAAATATGCATCCCAGCGGGATGCGATTTCGCCATTATACGGCAATTTGATGTTGTCGCATTCCGCTGGAATGCAACATCCTGATATATCTATTGCAGGCATTTCGAAAAGATTCCATTTCGCTTCGCTCCATTACATCTTTTCTGCATACCTGCCTACACACATCAAATTCCTAACGGAATTTCATCGCATCTTCTTCAGGACAACATGTATATCATTCCCAAATAAACCTTTCTGCCCTATTTTTCATTTGAATTAAAATAAGTAACTTTGTAAATCTGATAATACTAAAAAACAACCCTCCGTGGGCAGAGGTAAATGCCTAAATAGAATATTGAACTATATGACTAAAGAAACTTCAAAAAAAATAGCCATCACCGAAATGTGTGGAGGGAAAAAGATAGTTATACAACTGTATTGCCCACACTCTTTAAACGAAGATGGCATCTTTATGTCTTTTGAAGATCAAATGGCAATAGTTTCTCGTTACTTACATAATAAAGGTTTCAAAGTTGATGAAGATACCGTTTCGGGGACATCAACTAAACATCCACTGTTCTCAGATTTATTTTCAGTCCCATTTTTGACCACCGACACCCCAAAATTCATATTACAACTTGGAGGTGATTCTACGTTGTTGAACGCCAGCAAATCCACCAACTTTAATTTCAAAATAGAGGGTGCCCAGTTTTCTGACGAGGAAATTAACGGTATCAATTCCCTCAACCCAAAGCGAAACAAAGTCATTGACCGTGTGAACGCCATTAAGGCGAAAGGGGGCAAACTGGTGTTTGACAGAGTAGACAATCCCACATTCTACAACAATCTCATCATGCTTGATGGCGACTTGCCTTCTGTGATTGCGAGTCTGCTTTTAGAGCAATTAAATAGCGGTGTCTCCACTTTAAAAGAATTGGTGAATCGGATTACCGAAATCAATCCGCTGGGGTATGATACCAGGCAGCCTTCGCCTTTCTACGCCTATAAAGTGAAGCACCTTTTAACCTCTGCGGCATTGGGGATGATGCCTGCCACGGCTTGAGATGGCAGACTTGATGCAAATGGCGGATATTTGGTGGTGAAAGGTGATGGAGATATTCTTTGCTATCACTTCTACGACAGAAACCGATTTGAGGACTACCTGTTCTCTAATGCGTATTTAGAGCGTTCAAGCACTTCACGCCACAACTATGCCTCAATCATCAAAGAAGAAGATGGCACATTGTCGTTTAAAATTAATTTTCAAGTAAGATTAAAATAAAATTCTGAAATTTTGTTATCTTTGCAATTGGTATATATACAATAGAATACATGGGGATGTGTCGAATATCCCAAAAACGACAACGCTATTGCGTAGGGACATGCCTTTGGCATGTTTCCAATGCGTTGATTCATTGATGATTGCATCGAAACGCTCAGAAGGCACCACCTTCGATTATGATGGAATCGCAAATTTGACACACCCTACTAAACATCAGCATATTATGGCAGAAAAAAGATGCCCAAACTGTGGAAACCCCGTGCCTCAAGGGTCGAAATTTTGTAATCACTGCGGTTGCGTACTAACAGCCGAAATTGTGTGCCCCAACTGTAAAAGCACAATCCCAGCCGATAGTGCTTTCTGTCCGGCTTGCCGCACAGCCATCACACCTGGCACAGCACAGGCAGCAGCCACACAGCAACAAGGAAAGAAAAGCAAAGGCGTGCTCAAATATTTTGTGATTGCCGCTATCGCTGCATTTATCGGACTTGTGGTGGTGCGCACGCTCTTCTTCACCGGGCATCAAGACGAACCCACTGCCGCTGATGTGGAAGTGACCGACATCGACGCCGGTCGCTACAACGATGTGTTTAACAACGCATTGATTAAAAACAATCTGAAAAACGATGGCGACAAGATAGCCTACGCTTGCCCAGTGAAAAATGTCACCACTGGCGAGGTGGACAAACTCATCGGCGTGACCTACCTCTCCGATGCGTCGCACTCTTTCTATAAGATTTTCACCCTCACCCTGAACGGTCAAGAGTGGGATATCAAACTCAACAATCAGAAATACGTGGATGGCTACAACCTGATTTTCGACCCGAAGTCGCTCCGCGCCGAGGAAATTCCTGCCGTGGTGGATATTCAGGGCAAGCGATACATGTTTTTCGCCTACGCTTGCGTGCCCTCGAATGAGGAATCGGGCAAAATCACCACCGTGTATTTCGACATCGACAGTCAGAAGGAAATCCGCCAAGTGGACTTCTACGGCACTCTCATGCGCGACATGGACGGCCAGATGATTCTGAAATGCAACTCCGTGCCTGTAGGCACTGGCATTCTCGACAACGAACTTATCAAGCGCGCACGCAGCATAGGTATGCTCCATGTTCCCACCGAGGAGGAATTGGCGCGCGAAAAGGCTGAGCAAGAGCGTCTGGAAGCCGAAAAGGCTGAGCAAGAGGCTGAGCTGGCGGCTCAACAGGCTGCCGACGAGCAGAGATTCGAGAGCGGTGAAGAGGTGAAAGTGGAAGCGCAGCAAGTGGACAAAAACACGCCGCTGTTCCGTGCCGAAGACTTCTCAAAGAAAATCAAGGGCGGCGGCTACACCGTGTTTATGCTGAAAAACGGCAAGGTGTTTGCCTTCAGCAAGTCCACCAACAGCACATTTGAGGTGCACTTCGGCGGCGGCTCAGCCATCGACATCGGCTTTGAGGATTCGGGTGCCGGCATCGTGAACATTCGCACCAGTTCAGGCAAAGTGCAATACAATCTGGGCAGCAAAACGATGAAGAAGGTGGAATAATCCCACACATGCGCCCACATCAGGCGTGTGGTAATACGATAAAACTTATTTCTAACATTTTACGGCATGAAAATCTACATTGTTAAAGACGATATGCGACTGGGGCCGTTCACGCTTGAGGAAGTGAAACGGCAAGGCATCAGCGCCGACACGCTGGTATGGTTTAAGGGTATGCCCGACTGGAAAGAAGCGCGCGCCATTCCCGAACTGGCAGGAGCCTACATCCCCGACATTCCGCCTACCGCCGAGGTAGATGAAGATGATGCCGTAGAAGAAACCGGCATCGACTCCGCTCCAGAGCCTCCAGCCGAAACCTACGCACCTCAACCACAGCCACAACCACAGCGCTACGCCTACGCCCCATTGCCCGACGAGGGCAAGGCGAAGAAGTCGAAGGCTGGCATCATTGGCATCATCTCGCTTTTGGTGGTGATGCTGATATTATGCATCATGGTGCTCACCAAGCCCTCGAAAGCCGACTACATCGACTCCATCACACGCGTCACCACGGAATATGTGCTCGACCAAGTGGGCAACACGCCGCTTGGACTGTCGGAATCGGTATCTGGCACAGTGAAATTCTCCACATCAAAAGCGGTGAGAGCCGTGCTTGAGCAGACCTTGTATGTGGAAGACTGCCTGATTTTCAACAAGGCGAAAGTGTCGGTGGGCGAACACACCTTCACGGTGGGCATCGGCATGTTTGGACATGTGTTCACCCTCAGCAAAGAGCAGTTGGCCGTGGCAGTGACGGCAACCATCGAAAAAGAGCGCAAAAAAATGGTGCAACACGCCACCGAAGCCGTACAGGAAACCATCGACAGCACCATAGAATATGGCAAGAAGAAGGTTGAGGAATTAGACATCGACCAAAGCGACATCGACAACGCCATCGACTCAATCAGAAACAAAGCCATTAAAAAGGGCAACGAACTGGTTGACGAAGCCGTGGAGCATGCCAAAGAAAAAGGCAAAGAAGCCCTCAACGAACTCTGGAATTAAAATTTCACCATTAATTTATGGTATTTTTACCACTTTTATTTGCAAATTACCCATAATTTGTATTACCTTTGTGTGCGAAATGGTAAACGCCCAATCGCACACGGAATGAAGACTGCGGCGATGCCATCTCAAAAAAGAGAACAGATAACACACACTTTAAATCAACACACAATGATTGACATCAACGCAAAAAAGGAAAATTGCCTTGCGAGAGACAAGGAATTTTTGAGCATCTACAACGATGCGTTCAATTTCATGATTGAAAACCGCGTGCCCGACCCGCACAACCGTGCCTTGCACTGGACCATTGAAAACGGACAGCCACATTACAATCTGAGCTACAGCCGTGCCTACCGCGTGGTGTGCCAAATGCTCACGGGCGACCGCATAGCATTCAACAGCCACCTGCGCCAGATGATGTGGAGCGAGATTTGCAAGAAGGTGAAATCGCTCACCACGCTGCACCCCGACATGAGCATCGCCAAGGCACTCGACTTCGTGCTACTCCATTCGCGCGCCAGCCGCTTCTTCGTCACGCCCCGACAGGCGCAGCGTGGCATAGCCCGAAGCCGAAAAATGCGCCGACAAGCTCTGCAATCCATCGTAGGCAAACACCAATCTTAACACACCAAATCTTTTACCATCATGACAAACACAATCAACCCAAAACACTCGCTCACCATCAATATTGACAAGGAGCAAATCCTCAACATCATCTATGCCGAGAGCGCATGGCACTGCATCGTACACCCCGAAGCCAAACGGCTCACACCCGACGTGGAACGCGCCTGTATGCTGCGTGTGAAGGAGGGATTCGACGATATGCGGTCGCGCTTCCAAGCCTATATCCATTTCGCTAACTTCAACCCCAACACGGAGCGCAAGAATGTGACGCTTGAATTTCGGTTTTTCAACCCCTACCCCGACTCGCTGCCCGACATCCTCGGCAACGACGTGACGCAACTGCTGGCATGGTTTGCGCTCAAGCGATTCTACGGCGACGACGCCAGCTACTACCACACCGCATGGCTCAAACACCGAGCCGGCATCACCATCGCCTTCGCCCGCGACGCCAACTACCACCTCCTCCAAGAGCCAAGGGAATAAAGGGCAAAGACCTCACGCTACAGCGTAGGGTTTTTATAGGCTCAGTGGAAAAGTCCAGGGCATAGATTATGCTTTGTTGCTGAATCGTCAATAGAATAAAAAACAAAAACATAAAAAACAGAACCCATTAATTTTATAGGAATCGCCCCCACAAAAAATGGAAATGATATACAAGTTATCCCTGTGATAATTTAGTAATGATTGAAAAAATCCCGTAGGGATTTGATGTGCGT